>Ga0210058_1000047_pt1 | contig 112047 bp, 209 predicted proteins | sample CryGeymeta201511_FD_183979 | JGI IMG/M metagenome (GOLD analysis project Ga0210058, IMG submission 183979) | Groundwater microbial communities from Crystal Geyser aquifers in Utah, USA - Crystal Geyser metaG 2015-11 (SPAdes) (version 2) | ecosystem: Environmental > Aquatic > Deep subsurface >...
GTCCTATCTTTTTTAGATACCTCTAGAGGCTGCAAGCGCACATATTTTCTATGTACACCTGTCATTGTTTTCTTATTCTTAAATAAATATACATCCATGGTATGGGTGTAACTTGCCGTTACTAACCCCAACTGTCCACCAACTATGCATTTTCGTTTATTACTTCCCATTGTTCTAATGTCCAAGATATGTTACCGTCTTCCCACTCATCATAGTATCCGTATTCTCCTTCAACTTCAGGTGCTAATGCATCCATCATCACCTCCATCTCCTTGTCTTCAGGAGTATCTGAAGGAATCTCAATGTAGAAAGTACAAGTATTCTTATACTCACCAAACATTAATATTCTTACAGTTAGTTCTAGCTCTTTCATTACTTCTTACCTATGTGTTTTAAAAACTCATCACACGTAAAAGACAATTCTAATTTATGCCATACCTGAACACCCTCTACATAATCAATCATCATACTGCCGTTAACAGCCGCTTGGTCTTCAATAAGTTCAATCATATCTTTTAATGGGTAGTCGTCATCACTACATAATATTTTGTATGCAATATCTTCAGGGCTTGGTTTGAATGTCGCCAATATTTTGTCCACAGCCTCGTCAATACGTTTCAAGTGTGAACCGTTATTTGTGTTAACCCAATTGTCATTAATAAATCTTGGTTTGGCATCAGCCGTGTAGATTGTATCAATCAGGATTTGTTTTATTTCATCTTTTTTACTCACGATTTTTGGTTTTAATTAAACATATACAAATATACTAAATTAATTTGACTTTACCAAATTATTTACCCCAATCAATTGATAAATGGTTCCCCAATACATTGTCAAAAGCTATGTAATTTTCATCTTCATCAGATGTAACACCTGAGCTGACTAAATCAGCCCAGATATTATTTCTTAATTCTTGATATTGTTGATTAGTTAATTTTCGCATCTCTTTTCAGTTTGTATTTGTTCACTTTCCCAGTTTTCAACCAATGTACAAATGTCATTAATTACTTCTTCGTCTAAATCTTCATATCTAATGTCTTCTTCACAGACACAAATTGAATCTACATATTCATAAGCTGTTACAGTATAATTCCAGAAACTTTCCACCAGTACGCTGTGGTCACCTATTACGCTAATGGCTGGTGAATAATCAGCTTCAACTTCAGCTGTGGTAAATGACCCCCATTTAGAAATCACTTTTTTGATATAATCAATCTTTGAAAATTTTGTAAGAATAGTATCTAATAAATTTACATCAGTTTCTTCACCAGTCGCCTGTTCTTTAACTGTAAATGCTAAAGCCTCACTATTTTCATCTCTTTGGATTTCTAGGGCTAATTTTGCTGCTTCTTCAGGTGAGTTTGCTTCTATGTCAATCACCCATTTTACTAAATATTGTTTTGTATGTTTCATTTTATTCAATTTCAAATGTTAATGTTTCTGAACTATTCCATTTGTTTTGTGCTATTAAATATACTTCACCACTAGGGTATATTTTAATCCTTTGCACATCGCTCCTAAACTCAAAGGTATCACCTCGTGGAATTTCATTACGTTGTTCATCATCAATAGTACTATCAAATTGTTTAACAGTACCCCACACACTAGCACCATCTATTTCACAGGCTTTGATAAGTGGGTTTTGTCTAATAGTTTCTAGGGCTTTAAGAATATCTCTTTTAGTGTCGTTTGATATATCATAATCTACTGAATAGACTGATACACCCTCTGTGGTATCTACATTTACTGAAAGCATAATTAATCAATTACAGTTAATAATTCAGGCTCAACACAAAAAGCGTTATCTTCTTGGTCTATCACTACAACATAATCATCAGTTGAGTTAAAGCTGTGAACAGTACCTTGAAATTCAAAATTTACATTATCTTTAATTTCAGGTACATTAACAGTATCACCAATATTAATGGTTTTGTTATTACTATCTTTGTGTTTCATTGTTTTATGGTTTTAGTTAAACATCCTGTACAAAGGTACAAAATTAATTTGATTTATCCAAATCATAATAGTTAAATAATTTTTGATATTGGTATCTTACTTCACTATTCTTCAGGAGAGCTACAGCTCGAATACCCTTGTCTTCTAGGGCTACTCTCATTTCACTTACGCTTAATCCTTCCATAATAGTTGTTTTATTTAAATCAAAGATACAATAAATAAATGACATACGCAAATTTATTGCATAAAAAAGAGGGTTCCGAACCACCAGAACCCTCATATGTTTAACTAAAATTTGGCCTACGGTCACAAGGGTCGGCCAGCTACCTTGTGTATCCCGCTGGGCCAAGGGAGTATCCCTCTCCCAAGACCCTATAAGTTAAACTGGGAACTAAATCTCTCCCCCAAATCACCAAAGAATAATTTAGATTCCCAGCAGAGTTGCACTATTGCAACTTTTATCGTATGTAATGTTTATACTTCTGGAACCAGTACTCTGGTGACGAAACTATAATATACTAATTTTGCTACTAACATCTTAATATGCGTGTTCAATTATTTGTTTATCACTATACCAACCCTTCACATAAACTATTTTAACGAAGGTTTCGCTATCTTGTGGTGTAATACCTTTATCGCTATTAATACCAGCTACTATTGCTTCTGCAATATTTTGGGCCATTTCATTTATTTCATTGTCATCATTGATTGAATCTTCTGTGACAATTTCTACTATAAATTTTTGAGTCTTATTCATAATATCTTAATTTTGAATCCATTTGTCTTTTGTAACCTCTTCAATAATATCATCAAATTGTTCTAAATATTCCAATAATAAATCTACTTGAAAATCTAGGTTTTGACTTCTGGTGCTATATAGCTCTAATTCTATTGTACCACCAAACGTCTCAAATTCTGTTATGGTGATATCAGGTTTACCCACAGCATCAGGGTGTGTATCATAATACTGTTTAAGCATTGCCTGTTGTAATGCTGTTTTAGATGAAAGCCCTAGTGGCGTTTCTACGTCTTTGTTAAAAAAGATTGCGATGTTGCATTTTGCTGCTTGTCCCATTGGTTTTAAATTTTAGTTAATGTATTAAAGTGAGGTGCGATAGTTCTTAATATCTTAATGCTTTTCGCACCTCGTTCCCACCTTAATACTCTGTAAAGATACGACTTTATTTTTAAGCTACCAAATATTTTTCAGTAGTTTTTTCAAAAATTTTCTCATATGCTTTCATACCTACATATGATTGGTCTTGTATTAACGTTTCTATATTGACAATAAAATCGTTATTATCAATCATTTTTTTGTTTTTACCTTTAGTACCTTTGCCTGTCATGAGTTTATACTTTAAACCTACAACCACGTTTTGGTCGTCTAAAAATCTTAAATCACTTTCATCACCATTGATAACTGGATAACCTAAATATGTTTTAGGTAAATCGGCTTCATCCTTAATTCCAAATACAACCGCTACATTATAACCTCTATTAAGAATATCTACAACTTCATTTTGATTATTTTCACTTCTAGAGAATGTCAAATGATAGTTTTTAGGTAACATCTTATTGTTAAACCTTTGGTCTAATTTTGTATAATCATAAAAATAATATCAGGAAATAAATCAAAGATATTTTTATTACCTTTAACCTTTAGATTTTCAAATGGAATATCACTTGTAGTATCTATTATCACCATCTTGAATTCGTAAAATATAAATGATATACATAATTTTTAGTTTTAGTTAAACATATATTAATAAAAAAATCCTTGATATTTACAATTGTTAATTGGATTATTAACCCAAACCTTTGGTCTTTTTTTAGTTAACATCGGAAATTTAATATTTTCTGTTTTAACATTAATTATAACCCATTCACCACTAGCAATTAATTTATTAGCGGTTTGACCATCAATTAATTTATCACTATCCCAATTAAAGAAATCAACGTTGCTTGATTGAAATATTTTACCAGTAGTTTTATTCCTAATTCCTGAAATACCTAAATGTAAATTAATTCCTTTTATTCTATCACTACCGTAACCATTCATCTCGGCTAATAATTCATAGAAGTCTTTACCACCAAAAACGCCATAACCATCATATTCGTCTTCAACCCAAGTATGACCATTATTATCTGTCATATAAACAGTAAATGGATTTCTATTACTATGAATATTCGGAATACTACTATTAGTGTCTTGTGTTTTAAAACTGAAAAATCCCATAATTATTTTATTTTATTTAAATCAAAGATACGAATAATATTTGACTTATGCAAATATTAAACATAAAATAATTAAGATAGTTAATATTAATACTTTTAACCTGTCCCTGTTAGATAATTTGTCTACTAGTTTCATCTTAATTTAATTTTTGAACTACTTTAGTAAATGAAGGTTTACTTGAAATAAACATCCAACCATCCTTATCAGTCCAAACAGCAACAGCATGACTAACAGCACACATATTACTACCAGCAATTTGAATTTCGTCTTCTTTAGCGTTTTTAAACAGTTCTTCAACCTTATCTAAATCCATATCACAACCCATTAAAATACCACTAAAACCTATGAAGGTATGAACTCTTTTTACTTTACCTTCTTTGTGAATTGCTAATGCTTTTAAAGCCATATCTGGAGTTAAGCAATTTTCATTTAATGTTTTCATAATGTTTTTGTTTTAGATAAGTCAAAGATACAACAAAGTTTTTTAATATGCAAATAAAATTACTGATAAAATATTTGCAAGTATCATTTATTTTTTGTACCTTTGATATATCAAAAAGCAACCGAGCAAAGGTGAGAAGTAGACTCCAACCTACCTTATATTTTCCTCACCAAATAATAAGAAAAAACCTGAAGATAAGTCTTCAGGTTTTTAATACTCTTTATTAAAGTGCTAAGACAAAACTCTCTGCTTTAGCATTTAAAGTTGCTCCTGTACCTGTTGCAACGAATTCAGCTGATGCTCTTGGGTGACCATGATTGGTGTAATGAGTCGCAGCCTGTAATAATCCCCATGCTGTTTGACCAACCCTACCCATTTCGATTTCCATACCTCTGTTAAAGATTTCCATCATGTTTTCTTTTTTGGTGCTGATTTTCTCATCTTTTTTGATGTCAAAGAAATCTTTTTTGAAGGCTTCAATGTCTTCTTTAGTGATATCCTTTGAATCCAATTTTACAGACATTGCTGTGAAGTCCTGTACACTTGTAGTGAATTTAGGTAATACTTCACCTAAAAAAACTTTAAGTTTCTCATTCATTTTTTCAGTATGCTTACATTTGAAGTAAGATAACCCATGTCTAATTTCTAAACCATTGGTACATACTAATCTTTTGGTGAAGATACCAACTTCTGAACTATTTACACCACCAAACCCTGTTTTGATGAATAAGAAGATGTTAGTCTTATCTGCAAAACCATTTCTGGTTCTAAATGCTGATTGACCTAAAGGAATTGTAATTTCCGCAACGCTTTCCTCTTTGTAATATTCAACATTAGATTTTGTAAATTGAAGGTTCAAATCATAATTCAAATTAACATTGTATGCAATGTCAATTAAATCGGTCATCTGAACAACGCTGTTCTTATTGGCAACCTTCCCATGAATATTACCATTGCTGTTACTAATGGTGAAAAATCCATCTTCAATCAATTTGTCTGTCAATGGACAGAAAATCATTGATTTGCTTTCAAATACTGTTGGACAGCCAGCTTTGATTGTTTCAATTCTTTCAGCCTGTGTGTCGATTCCTAAATCTTTTAAAAATTCCATAATATGTCTTGTTTAATTATTACTATGCAAATATATGACATATAAATGACATGGGCAAATTTAATTTAGATAAAATGAAAAACTTTAACATTTCAGGTATATCAGGCAAATATACACCACCAAATAATGCCATTGCTGTTACTGGTGTAAAGTTAGGTATGTGTGGTATAATGCAGCTGCCAGAATAAATAAAAGTATTAATGTTTGTTTTTTCATAAAACTATTTTATATTAAATATCAAAGTCATCCCAAAAGTCATGCATAGCAATGGAATCAACCACATCATCGTCTTCCCAGACATCACCAACTACGCAGCTGTCACCTTCCAGTTTGAATTTAGTTAAACGCTTCCCATGCTCTACACTGATATATTCACCTTCCAGTGAAACATCCATAATATCAACTGGTAAATAATATTCCCTTACCAATCTCTTACTACCTTCACCCTCTAAAGTTAATGTGCAAGTAAAGGTAATAATATTATCCGTTAATACGACAATCCAATTTCGATAATAATATTCAATCTTTTTAACTGTTATCATAATTTTATGTTTTGTCAAAGATATAACATATTTTTCATTTATCCAAATTATATTTTAATTTTCTTCAGTATCACTCCAACAGTCAATAAATTTACCCTGCAACTCATCACTTAAAGCATTAAATACTTGCTTGTCTGTTAATAACCCAAGCAATTCAGCTAATACTGTTGTATCACCATTTATACCATCCTGTATAATTTGGGCTTCTAATGCATCTCTCATTTTATCTAATTTCATAATTTATATAATTTAAATGTTATGGGTACAAAGATAATATATTATTTTCATACCCACAACATACTATAGTTAGCATTTTTATATAGTCATTTAATCCCAGTCACTTCTACCACCTGTGGCCCATGCCACAACCATACGCCCATCTTCCAATTCCAATGTATTATATTCACATACACCAAAAAAATCCTGTTCAGTAATAACTCCCCAAATATCTTCCATTACCCTTAAGTAATCTGCATGACTTTCAATCTTTACATCTTTAGTCTTCTCCTGAAATATCCTCTCAGCCTCACAATCATATCCCAATTCCAATGTGTCTTCACTGAAATAATCCTCATTCTCAGTTAAATCATTATCAACTGCTAATAGGTCATATAGATGACCAAGACTCTTATTATCTTCTTTTAAATCAACGATGAACATTCCCATGTTCAAACAAGCTTTTGAATTACTCATACTTTTATTTTTATTAAGTTAAACATAGGACAAAGATACAACAAATAATTCAATCTACCAAATAAAAAAACACTGGAACTCCGCTGCTAGTGCGGAATCCCAGAGTTTTGCTTCTCTTGCTAAAGACTATAATTGTCGATTAAAAAATCAGCGATTATAGTTTCTTCATTACTATGATATGATTTAGGTATATAATACTGAACCCCTCCATAATTAATACATTTATGATTATCCATCATTAATTCAACATAACTATCAGTTTCTTTTTTTCTTACTTTTGTACAATACTCTTTTAAATACTCTTTTACGGTTTTCATAATATAAATTTTAAATTGTTATACGACAAAGATACAAAATATAATTTATATATCGTGCAGACTATAAGTAACAACCATAAAAAAATATTTTCATTTTATTTAAAATAAATTTGGTAGATTCGAATATATTTCGTACCTTTATAATGTCAAAAAGAATAGGGCGTTCTAGAACAACACTAGAGGAAGAGTAGACTCCACGGTACCCGTGTTCGTCATAAAACGACTCCACGGTACCCGTGTTCGTCATAAAACGACTCCAACCTACCTTATATTTAAATTGCCCCAATACGATGACCACCTATGGCCCCGTAAAGATACGAAATTCTTTTTTAATATCCTAATTTTTTTTTCTTTTTTATTCGAGATATATTTTGTATCTTTGTACTTCCAATCGGTTATAGCAATATACCCGAACACACCTTTATACCCGAAAACCGTTTGATTTTCGGGCTAACGTGTTACACCTATACCCCGCTTGTAAGAAATCGCTTACATGACGGCATGGAAGAAAACTGCCCAAACTCTACGGAGTTTGTGTAAGTTTTTTCTGATGCCGATACCATAGCGATTTCTTATACCCGCTTATATCCCATATGTAAATATCTCTGGGCCTAACTGTCCACGCTTTTAAATTAAATAAATTAACAGCCGTTTCAGAGCGGTGCCTTCGGGGCGTGGCTCTTTAAAAATCGCTGGTTTTTCTCTGAAATTTTAGGGAGAGGTCGGTCCCTTTTTAACATTCGACTATATCCCGAAAACGTGTAGAGGACTCAAAGTGGTTTTTTGTGGTAAAAAGTGGGAAAAGGTTATAATGTCGATTTAGACGCAACGTGTTGTTAGAAATCCCTATCGGTGGTATTATACACCCTTTTTAAGTTATGTTTCAGCTCTCTAGAGCGATTATCTCTGCGGGTGGGTTCCAGATACACAAAAGTGTCTGTAGGTTGGTCCGTACGGGCTCCATATAGGGAAATATTTCCAGATACACAAAAGTGTCTGTATATATATACAAATGTGTTATATGGGTGGGTAGTAAATTTACAGGTACACAAATGTGTATGTGTATATATATCTTTATATGGGAAATCTTTAAAAAATTTTCTTTTTAGGTTGTTATAGTGTTTATTATTTATAGTATATAGTTAGGCATATCAATATAGCTATTGCTATTATAATTAAGCTTAGTTTATCTGAGTTTTCTAGTTTCATTAGAATTTATTAACACTTAGTTTTTACCAAAACATATTCTTATTTATATTTTCCGAGTTATTAAACATTGAAAAGATACTAGGATTACTCCATTACATCAAGGCGTTTAACGTCTCTTATTAATATCCTGTCAATTCAGGATTAGTATCTTTATGTGAATTAACTTCTGTTTCGTTTTCAGTTGTTATCTATTATGAAATATCAATACCTGTATAATGTTACTATTATTCACATTTACCTTGATACCAAGTAATCCTTTTTTTGTTAATTCACAAAATTGTTTTTTTCAATGTTTAGCCTTTTTATAATAATTTTGATTTTACTAATTTAGTTAACTCTGATTTAAAACTGTCTCTCCAATTACTACATTGACTATTCCATAATTTCATTACTTCTATATAAGTTAAAGAAGGTTTATTCATTAAGACATATTCTTCAGCTTTTTCTTTTGTTGAAAAGCATTTCATTACTGATTTGTATTTTAATTCTCCTGATAAACCTAGATTAAAATTAGGAGTTACAGTATGTACTTTATCTCCTTCAAAAATATCAACCCCATCTTCTGTTGTGAATAATGGTTGTTTAAAATGATTTATTTTTTCAAAACCATTACACAAAGAACTATCAATAAAACCAGCATCTATACTTATATGTAATATACCATTTTTCAAATAAATTTTTTGTATAGTTACATATCCATGAGTTCGTTCTTTTGTAGAATAAGTTCCTATTATTTTATCACCAACAGTAAACACTTCCCCATCACTTAACCTTTTGATTGAATGAATATCAAATCCACCCTTTAAACAATGCTCTAAAGTAAGTCCAGAATATTTATAAGAAGAATTATATTTATTATTTTCATCTTTCATAAAAATAGTTCCTTTATAAATTAGACTGCTTTCATTTCTTACAAAAGATAATATCTCATAATCTTTTTCAACTATCTCCTCTATTACAACTCCCATATTAGTTCCAATAGGATATTCAATCACTTCTTCCCAAAATTCAAAATTATTAATTTCATCAAATGAAACATAATAATTTTTATATTTACTACTACGTGGGCTAAATATATTATTTACTGCTCTACCCCAACGACTAACTTCCATCCCAACTTCCCAATCTTTTGGTAAACTAGGATACCATTTTTTTAATTTATATGTTTTCATTTTTAATTAATTTAATATTTTTAAAGCAAAACTCACATAATTTCCCCAATGTTTAATTACTTTAGTATCATTGGGTAAATCATAAGATAATTGAATTTGTAAAGCATTTTCCAGTGCATCTTCAAATGAATCCCATACTCCACTTGAATTAGGTTCTATATATTTTGACCTCTGTATTTATCAAGATATTTTACAATTTTCATTCCTCTTCTTTAAGAGTTATTTCTTGTTTATGTTCTTCTACAATTCTCTTGCCCCAAGTATCAGAATTAAAAATACCCTCTACAATTTGATTATCTTTATTATCAAATCTTTCAGAATATTTTTCAAGTCTTTGTTTAGGTTCTTCTTCTGGAATGATTAATAACCTTCACTAATAGAACCATCTCCTTCATCATCAATAGTAGGATAACTATATCTAATTTCAACTTTTTCACAACTTGGATTTTTAACAAACCATTCTAAAAACTCATAATTAATTTCTTGTACACCATCATTGATTAAGTCTTGGTCTGTAGTCAAAATAATTTTTTTGCAAGCATTTCTATAATGCTTATGGTCTGAAAATTGATTAGCTTTGATTCTTTGGGTATTAAAAGTGTCTAAATACCAATCACCTTCTTTAATTTCTTCATCAGAAGTGATGTAGATGTTTTGGTTTTTAGTACCACCACCACAATTTTCAGTATAAAATGGGTCATTTGAAGTAAATCCAATTTTTTTACTTCCTAAAATATTATAAATTCTACTTGGTTTATCTGTTGGTAATACATGTATATTTTTCATAATTATTCGTATAAGTAAGTTCCTACTAAATAAGTTTTACCATTAATTGTTGTGGTTTTTAATTCTTGCCCTATTACAGTATGTCCATCTAAAGCTATTTCATTTTTCATTTCAGCAGCAAACCATTTAGGTGTTTTAAATTGTTTGAGATTTTTAACAAAACTATTCCACTCTTCTTCAGATAGTTGTTCAGGCTTTTCATCTATTGATTCTAAATCTCTATAATTATAACCTTCATTAGTTCCATAGTTAAATGCTTTCCTCAAATCCTCTTCACTATAAATTTTAGTTGCTACTTTGTAACCTCTTTTAAACATTTCTATTCTTGATAGTGTATTCAAATCACTCTTATCAAAAAGATGACCCATAACTTTTTTAACATTTATTTCAGCCAACTTCTCAACATCATCTTCCACAACTATTTCTGGAAGCAATGGTAATCCATCTAATTCAGGTGCATTGTTTTTTGGTTGGTATCCCACCGAAACATTGTTTTCATCATACGCTTTTAAGTATGAATCTTCTATAATTATTTTAAACTTTTTATTCATGGTATTTGCAGTTCTTTTTTAAGGCGGTTAAACTCTTTTAATTTTTCCTGTCTTTCTTTTTCTTTATCTATTTTTAGTAAATGGACTTTCATATGATTCCAACCTCTACTTTTATAACCTTTCATTGTCATAATTAAAGTTTTAGATGAAAACATATTATCACTATAAAAATCATATGACTCTTTTCCATTACAAATCCACATCTCAAACTCATATTTATCATCTATAATTATAGTAGCCGTATGTGTTTCTATTTTTACAACCTTATACTCGCCTTTTTTAACTTTGTCTATAAAATAATCTTGAATTTCTTTAATTTTATTTTCAATCATAATATTGTAATCAGGTGTTTTAACTATTTGTAGTCTCATATCTAAATTAATTACTTTTATCTGAACAAAGATAGTTGTGAACTACCCACCCACAGCATAGCTGATGGGATGGGCTTCTGGTTTCATAGAGTGTGCTTTGTTACCAAAGTCTGATTTCCTCTCCACCTTTGTAATCGCAAGTTCCTCACGATATTTTTAACCCTTCATTTAAAAAGTGATTATAAATTTTTATCAGTTTTATATTTTAAAGCTACTAAATGATATAACTCTACAAATTCTGAATAATCTAGATTAAGTTCTTGACTTCCTAAAGAAATCTCAATACCATTTCCAGTATCTTTTAGAGCTCCTATATACTCCCCTTTGGCTGAATCAGCCCAAATCTCACTCTTACTACGTCTTAACTTAACTTTATTTTTTGTAAGTATAGCAACATAATTAATTTCCTCTTCTTTTTTGTCTATTATAAGTATCTTGCTCATCTTAACATCTTTTTTTAAGTATTTCCATTTCCTTATTAATACGCTTGATATCACTAGCTGTTAACTCTGTCATACCATTGTGGTCACCTACTTGGTTTTTAATAGGTTTCTTCCCTAATTGTAATTGAGCATCTAACCTCTCTAAAGCTCGTAGCCTGCGCCCTTTTACTGTAAGGCTCATACTGTGCTTAACTCCATTTGTCTTTACTGACATAACTTCTTCGTTTTAATTAATACTTATTGTTTCATTTTGATGGTACAAATGTAGCACTTATTTATTTACTGTGCAAGTTATTAACATAATTTTAACTTTTTGCGTAAACTACATTTCTAATTTTAAATCTAAATGTATATCTATACCCAAAACCCATCTTCATCATCAAACCATAACCAAAATGGTCTTTTCTCTCTTACCCATTTTATCTAGCAAATAATACACAATAGTAATATTTACCATTATTCTTTAATACACCCACACCAAAATAGGTGTGTAATGGATTCAAAATTATTTTTTTATGGCTTGGGCTATTCAACCAAGCTTGTACTACAGCCTCAGCTGAGGTGTATCCAGAAGCTAATATTTCCGCAGGGTACTTAAAGCCCCCTCCAGTAATTACCTCAAAAGTGGCTCCAACCCCATCATGGGATATAACTCCCTTTTTTATTTGGGCATTACATCTTCTCCTAGCTTCCCACCACAATAACTCCTCAACTTTAATTTGCTTCATACCTAACATGGAGTTATGTATATTGTCTTCTCTTACACTGTTTATTACAGCAGCTAGGTCTTGTTCCTCAAAATTCCACTCCAAGAAATTATTTCTTAAAGTTGGTGTTACTTTAGGCTTCCACCCGAAAAACTTCTTAATTGTTATCCAAATTTTTTTCATCTTAGTAATCTAAATCTAATGCTTCATCCACACTAGTAGTGTTCTTATTCCTTCTCTTTTTATTAGTGCAAGCTAAACATTTGCATCTATAAGTTCTTAGACATCCTGACTGACCTTCTATAAGTCTTTCCCATTACTTTAATTTTTGTTTCCCCACCAAGATTCGAACTTGGGACTCCCGTGTTAAAAGCACGGTACTCTAACCAACTGAGTTATAGGGGAGTGTACCCCTACAACTTAGCGTGGGGTGTTTACTGTTTACTCTTCTTATTTAAAAATCTTGCTACTTTAAACATTATCTTTTTTTTAAATTTTTTAAATGGGTTATCCACTTTATATGGGTCAATCCCTGATATGAATACTCTTCTATCATTTGGGTTAATCATTGGCTCACAGAGCTTTACTCTCTCAGGTAAAACCCATTCATCGCTTTAGCGTAGGTGGGTAGTTCACTTAAAAAGTATGCTTTCATAAGTCAATTTTAGTTATTAAATAATTGTGATATTCTTCACCAAAACGTTCTACAATTTCATCTCTCATTGCTGCAATCGCATTCATTGTTAATTCAGCGTTATAGGCTGTTGCAACAGCTTCAACCTTACCTTCTTTCACCAACTCTTCTATTTTTAAAATAGATTCATGGTGAAAGATTGTTCTAACATAACTCTTAGCTAACAATGCATCTTTCATATCACCTACGAATATCTCTAGATTATCAATTGAATAGGTAACACCATTTTCATCAAATATAACTCCTTTAATCTTCATATAAATCAACTACTTTCATTCGGCCACTATTTATTCTAGATTCAAATTCATCATCAGTTAATGGAACGAATCTTGTTTCTTTTCTCATTTTAGATTTACGTCTTTCATTGGAATCCCAACGAACAATACTAGCTATGCCCCAAAAAAGTAAAGATAATATATTAAGGATAATCCCTAAAACTAGACCTAAACCATGGAATGTACTTCCAGTTGATTTAGTTTTTAAAGCGGTGTCGATTGAATTTACCCAATGTTGGGCTTCAAGGTCGTATCTTAAACGAGTGGTGGCCGAATTATCATTCGGTCTCCATTGAAAATTTTGCCTTTCACCAGCTGTCATAATCTTATATTTTAATTATTATACTACAAAGATACAAAATATTTTTCATATTTCCAATAATATTAACTATTATTTACATCTTCTATATTGTCGTATTATAAATAATTTTGAGTTAAATATTTTACTATCATAAAATTTATATGTATTATGGTTTAAGAGAAAGTGTCATACCTTGAAGTGCTGTGTTGCTTATATGGTAATATCGTTGTGTGGATTTAGGTGTTTTATGTCTTGCAAAAACCTGAACTTTCACTGTATTGTGTCCTTCATCAACTAAATTGGTCAAACAGGTGTGCCTAAGTAGGTGGGGATATAATCTTTTTCCACTCTTTATTTTGTTTTTAACTATATTCCTGACAGAAGTAGCCGAGTACTTAACACCACTTCTCCCCTCAACTAAGTATTTTGAAGGGCTATATTGTTCAATATATTCACTAAGTGTCTTAACAAACTTATCATTTATTGGGAAATACCCTGAAATATTATTTTTAGAGGACTTGATTAAAATCCTTTTATTCTCAAAATCAATATTCCGTAGTTCCATATTCAACAATTCCGAAACCCTAAGTCCGCCTAAATATAAAACAGATATGATAACCTTATGTTTTAGATTTTTAATTGATTTGAACGTTTCTATCAACTCGTTTTTTGATAGTATGTCAATAGGTTTTTCGATTACTCTTTTATATGAAATACCTTTTAACTTGAAAGGTTGTCCAAGCAATTTATATATTATGTTGACCGAGGATAACATTTGGTTATAATAAGAATTTGAGTACCGTTTAGTGTATTCCATAAAATAATTTTCCAAATCTATTTTTGACATTCTATAAACCCTATTATTCTCAAAAATAAACTTCTCAAAACAATTTGTATATGCTTCTATAGTGTTTTGAGCATCGTAGTTTAATGTTAAATACCTGTCATAATTTTTACGTAATTCTGTCAAATTCATTTTAAAGTTGTTGTTTTTATTGACGTTTTTATATATTGTGTATAAGTGTTGTTGTAGGCAATGCGCCCTAACTGAACTCTTTGCCGCAAACTTTACATCTAAGCATATTAGAGCCTATATACTCACGCTTATCTCTCGGATGGGCGCACTGTTCGCTTCGCCCTACAACATCAGCTAAATCACCATCTGAGGCTAGTCGTTGGCTCAAAGCATCAAACACCTCGTATTTTTGGTCGCTCTTGGTTATTTCCATGCCTTTATGAAGCAACCATTTCAAGGCTCGTGTTTCTGTTTTTGTTAGTTCTATTATCATAGTTTTCATTATTTATCCGCCTCAGACGGTGTTTAGCTTTATCGTTAGCTGCAAGTGCTACGTTCCCGTTTTAATTGAAGGTTCGTGCGTATAAGCCGTAATAATATTTTTTTCTCCCACCCGCTCTTTTGAAATTTCGTACATATCAAAATCATTTTCAATTCCAATATAGTTTCGGTTTAATTCAAAACAACCAAGACCAGTAGTGTTACTTCCACAAGTATTATCAAGTACCCAATCATTTTCATTTGAGTAAGTTCTTACAAGATACTTAATCAACTCCAGTGGTTTTTGTGTTGGGTGTAATGCAGATTTCTGTTTATCCGTTGCAAAAGTCAAAACACTTTTTGGGTATCGTTCAGTACTATCATAGGTAGTAAGTCCGTGTTCACCATAGTTGGTTGTCTTTTTCGAGTTTCGCTTATGCTTTGCGGTGCTTACCTTCCTTTCGTGTCCTGTTGTTTTTTGTGGGTTATAGGTCGGTAATTTCTTGTAGAACACCAATATATCTTCGTGGCTTCTCAAAGGCATTTTTTTAGCATTCAAGTGTCCAGTTGGTGTTGTTTTTTGCCATACCAAATTATATCTGTGTAGCTTTTCATTTGAGAGCATCAACCTTGCAGAAAATTTATCCTGCCCAAAAAGAACTATTGCACCATTTTCAATAATTACCCGTTCATATTGCTTCCAAAGTAAATCCAAATCAATTAATGAATCCCATTTGTTTTTAGTCACCCCATACGGCAAATCACAACAAATAAGGTTTATGCTTTGGTCGGGTATCTGTTTCATTAACTGAAGGCATTCTCCATACCAAAGAACGTTCTTGGTTTTTTCAAAACCATTTTTGCCACCGCTCAAAAAAATATTATTACTACGTTCGTTTTCCATATCAAAGTTTATCGTTTAAATCCGCACCAGACAGCTAACATGGTATATAAAAAATAGCCTATGAAAGTTCGGTGCATAATATCAAAGTTTGTGGTCAGGCTACTTTTCATATACCTGTCCGTTAGTGGCAAGTGCTACCATCCGTCTGTAAATTCAGCAATAGTTGTTTCGCCTTCTTTTACGGTGGCATAATTAATACCTAATTCCTTTACTTGATATTCTTTGTTAGATTCAACATCAAATCTATAAATATCATCAGCGTTGCCACCTACACTAATATTTATCGTTTTACCTTCAAATTCACCCACAAATGAGAATGAATACTTGTAATAATAGGCGAAAACAACTTTTGCTTCACCATACTGCTCATTAAATTGTTCTTCTGTTAATTTCATTTTCGTTTAATTTACCGCACCAGCCACTAACAGTGGTTTTGTGCTATTATTTTGGCTATAAAATTTATCTTTAAAGGCAAGTGTCTGCAAGCCAAAATAACAGACACAAAGCCACAAAACGTTATCGCTCAGGTTAAAGATACCTACGAGCAATCTTATTGGCAATATTTGAAACAATTTGATTTGAATTGAATCTCATATATTCATACTTTCTTGGTTTAGGATTATCTGGTTCATTTTGCTGACAACCCTCACGGTTTAATTCGTGTTGAAACTCTGTTTCATTGCACCACTTCAACCCTCCCCAACCTTTCCATTTTTCAGGAGATGTTTCAATTTGAATTATTTCTATTGGTTTGAAAGTAAAGCAATATTCACGAAATTGCTCTTCCCAATTTTTATAAGAATTTCCAAACATCATTGTGAATGTTTCTCCTTTTGATTTTAGTTTAATTCTGACTATCATATATTTTAATTTAAAAGATTAATAAAACCCGAAGCGATAACACGTAATATAAAAAATTGGCTATCAAACTGTTTGGTAACTTGAAAGTGGCTGCAAAGCCAACTTTTCATATTACCAACGTTGTGTGTAATGCTATGGACGAAAACCGTTGTGGTCTATCTCCCATTTCCAATACTTTGAGTTATTAATAGCAATTCTTTTTTCACTCCAACCTTGTTTATACCACAACAGCATATATGGGTTTGGTTTCCTTTCAGTGGTCGCACTACACACAACATCGTGTATATTGCATTGCTGTTTTCGTTTTCCAAATAACCATTTCCAAAGTTTTTTCATTTCGTTCATTTATTAAAGTTTATACTAATTTACCGCAACGACAACATACACGCAGTCGTTATGCTCCATGCCTTAGTTCAGTTCTTCGATTTAACATTTGTGATGAAAAACAAAAAGAATTTTACCAACACACAACAAAGATACTAAATATTTTTTAAATATCAAACATTTTTAAATTTCCATTTTTATCATATCCAAAATTTAATGAATGAACATCAAGTAAGAAATATTTACCAACAATTTTCATTATATCATTAATTAGTTTTTGATACTTATCAAGTATTTGTTTATATTCTTTTGGAAAATCTGATGGTAATTTCGGATATGGTCTATCTGGATAGATATGTTTGAAAGTATAATCTCTCATTAAATATGAACCAAAAGATATTTTAAGATTTTTCTTAAACCAATTATTTAATATATTAAATTCTTTTATTGCTTTTTTAGTATCTAATCTTTCAATTTCTATTTCGTCTCCATTAATATTATAAATTATAGGAAATAAATTAGGATGGTTTGGAAAATATTTAATAGTATTTTCTAATTCATATTTGTCATTAAATTTCTTAATTACAGTATCATTATTATAAGTTACAATAGATTTTGAAGTTTCGTTCAAATATTCTCTTATTGTGGTTGCTATAAACTTTTTCAAATCATTCATTGTTTTCTTTTATATATAAATATTCAAATTTAAAAAAATCCACCTAAAATTCTTTTTGTTTTTCTTTCGTATTTCAAATCAAGTTCTGTGCTTAATAAGTCGGCACGAGAGCATAACAAGGTGTATAAGAAAGTTTGCTATCAACGGTAGTGGTAAATTTGAAAGTTTCTACAAGCAAACCTTCTCATACACCCAACCGTTATAGTGCATTTTCCTACCGCACTATTCAACTGCAATTATATTTCTTGTTCGTATAGTTAATAGTTTTTCATTTGTGTGAGTTTTTCCGCTCATTTCACCATAAAAACTTTCTATAACTGTATATTCAGCCCACTCAGGATTTTCATTTTTTAGCTCAATTAAAACTTCCTCTTTGCTTTCTTTGATATTAAGCAATCCAATTTCTTTTACATATAAATTTGCCATTTTATTAGTTTTAATGCCTACCCGCAGAAAACGCACTATAACAAGCGGTCATAAAAAATTGCGGGGTCAGCGGTTAATATTTAAGTTTCTACATTTATTTAACGTTCATCGGTTAGTAGAAGTTCGTGCGGTTAAAAACGCAACTTTTCATACCGCCAGCCGTTAACTACAACCGTTAAATCGGCTCATCTATTTTCTTTCGTGTTATACTCTCGTAAATTTGAGTTAGTTCTTCTACACTATCAATCCATCTAAAAGTAACAGCAACGTATTTGCCTTGCCTCATTTCAGCATATCCTATATAAAAGCTATCTTGCCAATCTTTATTTATTGGGGTGTTATAGAATAGGCAAATACTATTCTTTATCCAATAACTCATGTTTTCAAATAACTCAAATTCACTCTGTCCAATGTCCTTAAAGTTAAGTTCTTGTAAAACGCCAGTAGTTAACAATGTATATAATTCATTGTTGTGGGTTCTGCGTTTTTGGATTCTTTTTGCTTTCTTCATCTTTATCTTATTTTGTTAGTGTCGTGCTGTTAAGCAACAACGAAATTATATACTCAACGTTGTAGGCAATTAAAATGCTACGGATGGAAAAGTATCTTTTTGCAATCTTCGCAATATTCCACGAGTTCAGTTGCTGTTCTGCGCCCTTTGTGTTCGCATTTTAACTGTTCGCTTCTCCCTACAACAGCAGGTATAGAGCATTTTTTTACTTCCTGTTTTGCATACTCATCCATTGCTGCTAAAATATACTGCATAAATTTACCATGTCCCTCGTGTCCAAATTCAACTTTAAAATGCTTCCTAAGTATTTCTTCTTTTCTCATAATAATAATTATTTTAGTGTGTTTTAAATCCGTAAAAAATCGACTCCATATCTGCGATACGTTATGACCAATACTATATTATACGTTCTAATTGGGTTTTTGTTTCAAAACTTTTTAAAAATTTCCTACCTTTTAATTGTTCTAATATTTAAATTCGGATAAGAACGTTTCAAATTATTAATCTCTAACATAGATTCTTCATCACTAATAAGAATTTCTGTAATATATGCAACAATTCCGTGCATTTCATCAGTTTCAACTATTTCTTCCATTTCCTCATCTATACCGTAATTAAATGGTTTAAAATTCCATTTCTGACTAATTCTACCATAGTCAAATGATATTCTTGCATTATATCTACCATTGCTATCACCAGCATACTCAATATCCCATAATTTTGGATTCCAAGTAAAGGAAATATTATCATATCCTTTACCATAAATACCATTAAATGAACCAGATTCTAATGAGTCACCTTTCAAAATTGAATATAATGAATCCAAACCATCAGTAAAATGGTATATTGTTTTACCTTTAACATTCTCATTTAGAAATTCTCTGATTGTCGTTTTTATAAAACTTCTTAATTTGTCGTTTTCCATATAAGTAAATACTTTATCTTATATATAAATATTCATAATTAAATTTCCCACCGCACATTTTTAAAAAGTTTTGTTCAGTGGTTCTAATCGAGTTTTGTGGTAAATAAACCGTACTGGTCATAACAAGGTGTATATGTAATGGTGGTTTCATCTGTAAATCAACGTTAGTTGTTTCTATGAAGTTCAGTGGTTAATCAAAGCTCGGTTCTTTCTATCCACTACTACATATACACCCAACCGTTAGGCGCAATTAAGTCGCTTCTCTTCAAGTTTGTTTATCACTTCAACCCATTGGCTGCTTTCAATACCCATTGCCTCGTCTGTATATACTTCGTCTGCAAATTCCTTAAACTTTTTTGCAAGTTCTATTGCAGCCAATACATTAGCACTTTCTGACAGCTTACCAGTATATGGATTGTGGTCAGAAGATTTCATCATTAAGTTCACTAATTTTTTTGTTGTCATAATTTTAAAAATAACTGCGCCTAACAATGTATATAGCAAATTGGGGCGCAATTCCAATAAACTACATTTGTGCTTTTAATTTACTTTTCTGCAAATTAAAAGGGTAGCACATTTTAATCCCCAACTTGCCATATACTTAACGTTGTGCTGCATTAAAACGACACCACAACAATAAATAAACAACATAAAATTATTTAATGTCATCTAAATATGATTTCACGAGTTCCCAAAAGTCGTGTTGCTCTTGTGTTTGATTACAAACCTCTTTATAACCCCATCCGTCAAGAACTGCTAGTTTATTTAGTTCAATAGCTTTATAAGAGCAACACTTGGCTATGCTATAAATATCAGAAGCAAACAATTCTGCTGCTTCATCAACTGTGTTTTGCATCTCATTAAATAATTCTTCTGCCACCCATTTAGCATGTGAGTGTTTGCTTCCTTTAAATTTTTTCATAAGTCATAATTTTACGATTGTTTATTATTGTCCGTTATGCTCCATTGCTAAGGAACTACTCCGAATTAGCATTTGTGGTAACATTTTTATTCTTTTCTTCCTTCGCTTTAAAATAAGAAACAAGAATGGTTTCAACCATATTATTAAATGATGGTCTATTCGTTTCATCAATTTCCTTATTTATTGCTTCAACTAACCAATCATTTTTGTCAGTTAATTTTAATGATATTCGCTTTGCCATAATTTTATTTTTGGAAACCACTTTCTGGTTCATAATTATCATCTCCCATTGTTTCTATTAAATCTTCACATGGTTGAATGTTTGCAATATTAATATTCCAACGTCTTCCATCTACATTACTTTTACAAACAGCATTCACTTTGTTAATTCTTTCGATTACAAAAGTTTCGTTTTTAATTTTATCACGACCACCAATATATTTAACGGTCATACCAAATTTTAAAACATCCTTGTTTAATTTACCTTCAATTTGCATTTTCAATTGAAGCATTTCAGTTACTCTATTTCTTAACTCCCTAAGTTCAGCAACTGATAATTTGTTTAATTCTGAATTTGTCATACCTTTAAATTTTAAGTTGTTTATTAATTTATACGTCAAAGGTAATACTTTTGTTTCAAATTACCTAATAAATTTGCAAATATTTTCAATATATTTTCTAATATGTTGATAATCAATATAATTATTTTCCCCATCACACAAAAGAATAAAAATGTTTTTAGTGCTTCGATTGAAGGGTTTGAGTAAATTTACCGCAACGAGAGCATAACAACGTGTATATTCAAGTTTGCATCAGCATTTGTGCATAATTCAAGGTCTCTACAAGCAAACCTGAATATACACGCAACCGTTAGCCACAATAAAAAATGGCTACTGTTCGAGTTCCATTAAGGCAAGTTTTTTACCTGCATTTCCATCTTTGCAATCGCCCAAGCAATCAGCAATTCCATCATTAAGCCAGTAATGTATTTCCGTCGTTTCTTTACCATTGTAGTAGCCTGTTCTTACGCTTGGTCTTAGTGTTGGTTTTTCCAAATCACCGTTCCAAGTCCAAGCATTTGTGCCTTCTCGTGTTCCTTTTGTAATTACAGGAAGTTGTGTTAATCCAATTTCTTCATTTACTTTAAAAGTCAAGTAATCAATTCCGTTATATTTTTCTAGTTTAGCTTTCATTTACCGCTATTTTTAAAAGTGGGTAACACAGTATATAAAATATAGCTGTTTTCGCTTCCCACTTGGTTAATATTCTATTTATTTAATTCAGCTCTTAATCGTTGCTTTTCGGCTGTTTACACGCTACATTTCATATACTCGGCACGTTAGCCACAATACCCTAACTGACATTTAAGCCATTCATTACAATCACTTTCAGTTCCTTGATACACGCAGTGCCCATTTTGTTCTACTTGGTATGTATTATTTATTAGCCATTTAACCTCGTACTTATCATCTAAGTAAGAAGTACTGTGGCTAACATCAAATAAAACCAATAAAAGGTTTTTTGCCTGTTCCGTAGTTATTACATCATTGGCAAGTTCATCTGCTATTTTTAAAATTTGTCGTTTCATATCTTTTACTGTTTTTATTTGCAAAACGTTAGCAAACATTTACACTAACAATATCTCGTCTGCTTTCTAAATCAAGTCTATCAAACCTTTTTTCTACGTCATTTTTATTCTTACCTTCCAAGTAAGTTGTGTGTAATGGTTCTAAATTTCCATCCATTAAAAATTCAATCTTAAAACGTTTGCTAACAATGTGTATAGCAAATGCCTTTTGTATTCTTTTGATAATTTGTTTCATAATTTCAATATTTTGTATTATTAATTAAGTTCTGTGTAGGCACTTGCCATACACTCGTCCGTTAGGCACAATAAAAATTACTACCATTGCGTAAATACTTGTTCAAATGTGTAATCAAAAAAGTACATCATGTAAAACACTTTGTACCCTATCCAACATATCGCCTGATACATCACTAATCCGAATGTTAATGGAATTGAATATTTAGATATATCCCACCATGTTATTTCACCCAAATCAGGCAATATTCGCTTTATTACCCACCATGTACCAATTATTGGTATCAGCATCTTATAAATATCGTGTTTTACTTTTTGTTCCATATACGTAATTTTTACAGATGCCTAACAGCAAGTATAAAACATGCCTGTCGTGCATCTAAGTTAATATTTATGTTAATTTCAAATTCATTGTTCCAATCAAAGTTTGTGTTGGCACGTTTTATACTTGCGTACCGTTAGCAGAAATAAAAATTACTGCTTTCGTGCTTCAATTTTAGCTTTCCACTTTTCATAACTTATTCGTTCTCGTTCTGCTATTTTACTTGGTGCGTGTTTGCCACAATACCAATTATTATTTTCAAAGTATTTAGCATTAAACCCACATATTTCATCAGAAAATCCGTTTATCATTTTACTCATAATCTGCCTACTTGTTTTGTCATTTACAGTAGCAGAACAAATATGTTTTTCTTTCATAATCCGTAATTTTTACTATCTGCTAACAGCGTATATACAAGATACGCCTACAAGCATTTGTTTATAATTGAAATTTCGTTAAGGCGTACCTTGTATATACGCAAAACGTTGTGCGTAATGCTAAGATTTGCACTTCGGATGCCGTTTTTTGTCTTTAACCCACTCTTTAAACTCTTTTCGATAATAAGCAAACTCAACAATTATCCAAGTAGTTTTTATCTGCCTACCTAATTTATCAAGTAGAAGTTTACTTAAATATCCTACTGCTACTACGCTTCCAATTATTGCAGAAAGCCAAAAAACTACTAATCCAATCCAATAATAAATTTGTTCCATCGTTTTGATTATTAAAGCACTACGCACAACACGCAATATAAAACATGCTGGGTTTCTGCGTTATTTAAAGTTTCGTTCATTCTATTAAGTTATTAGTAATTTGATAGTTATGTGGTTTCTATTCCACCACGTTTCATACACAACCCGTTACCACCAATTAAAGGTTCTCAACCATTCGGAGTATTTCTAAAACAGCCTCACCTTTAAAATGGTTTACTTTATATTGTTCATTAGACCATCTTATTTGTTCTGCTTTTTCTTTTTCAAACCTTGCTTCATCTGAACATCTATTTGGTTTATATTCTTTCTTTTCCCATTCATTTTGTCGTTGTAAATAATTGTTTTTTTCAACTGTGTAGTGTATTATTTTATCCTTGATTAAGGAAATCATTTTCCATTTCAAATATCCTTTGTAAATTTTAAACATAATTATTAAATTAACTGGTGGTAACACAGGCTAAAAAACATAGCCAATAAAGTTCCTACCTATTTTGAAACGTGATTACAAGGCTACGTTTCTTAGCCTCATCGTTGTGTGCCATTAACGCAAACGGTCTTTAACCTCTTGCTCCAATAGTTGTTTTGCTTTTGTTTTGCAAGTATTGCATTCAATGTAAGAGTACATTACACCGTTTGCACACCATTGAAAAGTTTTATTTCTGATGTTACTTTTACATATTGGTTTATTATTGCTATCTACCAAATGTGTTTTTGTTGTTGTTTTTGTGTTTGCAAAATATCCAGTTCTCATAATTCTAAAATTAACGGCACACAACATTGTATATAGTTAATGTACCAATGAAGGTCAGTGCTTAGTTTAATAGTTTGTGGTAGGTGCACTAACCATATACCTGTCCGTTATAAAACATAAAATTATTAAGCAAAGATTGTTTCTTCGCCTATTTTAAGTTTCCAACCATTATCAAAACACCAATCTTTAATTTCTTCATCTGTTGCATTTGAAAAGAAACAATCCATAAACTGTTCTCGTGTTCCTTCAAACATATCACCATTTTCAACTACAATCCAAGTTTCTAAGTTCATAATTTTACGATTTTATAACAACAAATATAAAACATTTAAATCAAATTTCCAAATATTTTATCACTTATTTTTATTTTTTAATTATTTTTAGTTATTAATCTGAAACTTGCTGTGTACTTGCACGCAAATTTCCTTACACGCAAAACGTTGGCACACATTTGAAAAAAAAATGATGATTTATAAAAATAGAAATTATTTTAATAATACATTTAGATATAAAAAAGTTGATGAAAACACTAATGATTATCATCCTCCTTTCGTTTACTCACAGTCTGACAATTTAATTTCATCAGACATTACATTCCGAATATCTTGTCCAACCATTTCCCAATCGGATTTTAAAGCTTTGTAGTCTGCTTCTTCTCCTGATTTTGAAGTGTTAAATTTATTTGGTTCTCCGAAAATGCTTAATACATTAGAAAAACCTGTCCAAAAACTTCTCTTTGGAAACAAAAAGTCTGTCCTTTTATCTGTGTCTATCATTTCTAAAAAATTTAATTCCATAATACTAATATAAGTGAAATTGAGTGCAAAAGTAAATATTTTTGACTTAAATTATTGTTAATAATACGAAAATAAAATAACTATTGCCAACACCGTATATAAAAAATAGCTAAATAAGTGCTAAACTCAATTTGCTTTACTAATTTAATAACGTTATTTTAGTCGGAAAAGTATGTGCTTATTTACACGCTACTTTTCATATACAAGACCGTTGTGCTTAATTATTTTGCTACCATCCGTTCATAAACTACAATAGCGAGTTTTAGCCAACGTGGTATGTCTTTATTTGGTTGAGTAATCGACTTTACAGAATCATCACTATTACCAGTTATGCCAGCAATATCGGAGTTAGTTAATCCTAACCCTGATTTCATTGCTTTAAATCTTTCGTGCCAATTCATACATTGTATTTTTGATTGTGTAAATAACTTATTTCTTCTTCTGTCATTAAATTGATTGTTTCTAATATCTTTTTCCAAGAATCTTCAATTTTATTAAAATCATCAACATTAAAATTTCCTTTGTTTTCAAGGTGAGATAATACATTCATCCACCTTTTACCTTTTACTTCTCTTACAGCAATCATCCAATCAAAATGACAACTTCTGCACCAGTTTGTAAAAACTTTTTTCTTTCTAGTTTTCATAAGTTATCCTTTCTATAATGTTTAATGTTTTATTTGTATCTGTATATTTTGGCGTATTAGAAGATTTACTTTCTTCATATTCTTTTTTAGAAATTTTTTCGCCATAAAAACCTTTTTCATAATCATCAAACCTTTTGTTATAAACCTCTGTTCCGTTTATAATTCTTTTTGTTATTGTTACAGTTTCCATCTCTATTTGTTTTACTCTGTAAATGTAAACATAAATTTACTAACTACCAAATTAAAGTAAACATATTTTTACATAACCCGCAAAATAACTAAAGCACAACATTGATTTGCATTTTTTCATTTACAAGTATTGGACTGAATAAATAGCGTTCCTTAAATGAACTGATTAGCCTTTTAATGTGCAATTCATTTGGCTTTCTGTTACCAATCAAAGTTTTAAACTTTGAGTAATCCCTACTTGTTTGCACTTGGTTACTATACTTAGCCATTGGTGCTTGTTTTAATTTATTCATTTTATTTATTTGGGTTTTATAACTTCACCTAGAAGTTTTATTTTAATTCTATAAAGGCACTACTGCAAACATCGATTTGTAAAAATTGCTAATTATGTTTAATTCCATTTGTTCTGGTTTTTTAATTATTTTTATTTATTAATCTGAAAATTGCAGTGTACTTGCACGCAAATTTCCTTACACGCAAAACGTTAGTCGCAATTTAAAAACGCCTTAATGTTTGGTAAGTCTCTTATGTGGTCTGCTGCTACTACTTTTCTATGGTACTCCCATCTATAATCCTTAATGGCATTTTTATAATGTCTAATTTTCTTAGGTGGTTGCACTCGTCTACTAAAGTTAGTTGCATACATATTCAAACACCAATCTTTCATAGTAGGTAATTCTTCAGAAATTAAAGCTTGACCTTCTTCGCAGGGGACTAAATAAAAAACCGACCCTAATAAAAGATTTTAGTTCGTTAAGTCTGCTTTCTGCTATATAAAAACTTGTGTACATAATTTTCCGTTTTTTTAACTAAGTTTATACTAATCCGTTATGCCTCATTTGCCAACCCACGCTTATGAAAATCATCCTGTATCATAAATTCAGTTGTCAAGATATCCCCGTTGCTTATCTGTATCTGAAATTTATTACAGTATTTTAATCTAATTAACTGAATTATTTTACCTCCTTTTCTTCCAAATCTGTCAGTCCATTTTGGAATGCTTTCTCCTAATCTGAATCCGTAAAGTTTCTTTGTTCGTGTCATTTTTAAAGTTTTATACCACCGCACAAAACGAACGCATAACAATGTATAAAAACAATAGGCGTGTCCGTGCAAGTAGGTTGTTTATATTCATTTAATTAACTCTTTCTGGTTGCGAAGTTTAGCGTTTTAAATCGCCTACTATTCTTATACTTACCGTTAGCCACAAGTGCTACGATAGTGCTTCGTAATAAAGATTGTTGCGATTAAATTCAACAACCGAAGAATTACCTTCGTATAGAATTTTTGCTTTTTCTAACATATTTTCATCATTAATTGAGTTTTTAATTGCTAATGCAAAATCAGTATTTGATTCAGCTATCCATTGTGAATTTGTAGGGACACAACATATAATAGCTTCTTCATATTCTGAAATTATCATACCAGTATAAAATCCTTTTAATCCATATTTCATAACAAATTCATCAGCATTACACCAAATACAAACACAATTTTTATCACGTAACAAATAAACCCACGTTGAATCAATTACAAATTTGTTAAATCCAAGTAATCCTTTTTCTGTTCCGTGTCCTAACATCACAATTCTATCGTGTTCTTTTATTTGTTCTTTCAACACTTTTTTTGATGTGTTTGTATTGATAACAGTCCAATCTTTATCCTTGTATATTTCACACAAGAAATCGGTTGTTGAATCTTTCGGATGTATTACTAATGTTTTCATTTTAAATTTCGTTAATTAAACCGCACCATATGGCTAACATGGTATATAAAAAATAGCCTATGAAAGGTCAGTACATAATATCAAAGTCTGTGGTTAGGCTACTTTTCATATACCTGTCCGTTAGCCACCATTTAAGATGAAGTGGCTTTTACAATATCACGTTCTTTACTTATTTCAAAGTCATAGTGATAGCTTTCGTTTGTCAAATGTGATAGTGCGTAACTAATTCCATTTTGTCTAATATTTATACCAGTTACAAGTCTCTCACATTGTTCAGGGTCTGTTTTTAAATAAACACTATCCCCAATGTCAAAATGGAGTATGTGCTTTTCAAAAACGGTGGCTAACACTGTATAACCGTAATTGGCTGGTTTAGTGCTTAATCCATCGTCTGTGCTTTTTATTTTACTTTGTTTTTTATCCATAATTTTCGCTTTTAAATCGCCAACTAGCGGTTATACTTTAACGTTGTAAAACATTAAAACGATTTTACAACACGGTATATAGTTTATGCCTAATTCCGTGCTGTATAAAAGTTTTGTGCTTCTAATCTTTTTCTTTTATTTTTTCTTCCTCCCTTAAAATAATATCTCTAAACATAAAAACTTTAGCTACAGATTCTGGCATCATACGAAGTTTGTTTTTAATAGCTTCAAAATCTTCCTTCGTTTCAGCACTTTCAATTTCAGCTTTATATAGTTTCCTATAATGTTTTTTAAGTTTATCAATAGCTTTATCTAAAGCATCGTCCAATTCGATGTACTTTTTGTTTACCAAATAAGTGCTTTTAGTTATTTTCTTTTCTGAAAGCATTTTATCATTCCAGTCTAAAGTGTATCCACCTCTCATAATTTTAGTTCTTTTGCCCTCGCTAAAAAAATAAAAGAAAAAGGGCGGTTAATAATTAAAAGGTTCGTTTTTCAAAAGGCACAAACCATATACCTATCGTTATAAGCAATAAAAATTAAACATACACCGCTACTACTGCTAATATCACATCTCCACCACCAAGCCAAGTTTTTGTTTCTAATCGCTTTTCAAGTTCTTTAAACGTAAATTTTGTAGCATAAAATTGATTGCTCCAATCTTTATTTTTATCATCCCAAAACTTGTCTTTTGTTTTATTCCAAATTACCCAATTCATAAGTTTAATTTTTACAGCTTATAACAAAGGCTAAAAAGCAATTGCAACTAAGCGTGTTATCAAGCAGTATTTGTTATAGGCAACTGCTTTTAGCCTCAACCGTTACCCACCATTTGAAGAACGTACTTTCACAATACTTCCGTCAGGCATAAATGCAGGTACAGGAACTACATCACGCTTTCTACCTGTATATCCACATTCATGGCATCCACAACCTTTTTGTGGTGTTTGTTGCATTTCTTTTTGTTCTGCACATCCACTACAAGCGTGGCTATACTTGTAAGGGTAAACTAATTCACCGCAAAACTCTTCCCATTTATGCCTTTTGTCAAGTTTTAGTTTTTTAACGGCATCAGCCACCGAATCAAAAACGGTGGGTAACACTGTATATACGTCAGTTGCAGTTTGGTGCTTATTCGATACTTTTTCCATTCTATTAAGTTTTCTTTTAAATTGATACGTTCGTGCTTCTAATCGCAACCGAACGCATATACTTCCCGTTATGCACAAGTGGCTACATCCGTTTCCTTTTTCAACTTTAGTCCTAATTCATCAGGCTCTAAATAAAATACAGGTGCTCGAAAACCACAAGCACACCATACACCATAGCAATCTTGATAACCTTCTGGTCCGTGCAGTTCGTGTCCACTTTCCTTTTCTAAATGCGAGTATGGGCATTCGTATTTACTGTAATCTGCTTTATTTTTCATAATATTTGTCTTTTAAGTCCGCCACCAGATGCATAACAGCACCTAAATCGCAACTCCGCTACGCTCCGCAGCGTTTAGCTGCATCACGTTATAGCCAATACTACTTTTGTGCTTCGATTGAACTTTCGTAAGAAAAAGAATTTAAAAAATTTTCCCCTCTCAAAAAAGAAAAAATAAAAGAAATCACATCCACAGTCCAGCCATTACCAAGCGCCTTAATTGCTTGTGTGTCTGAAATTGAGTTTGTATATCCATCAGGTACAGTTTGCAATCTTTCACACTCTAATCTTGTTAGTTTTCTAATTACACCCTCAATCTCATATAGTCCCGTTTTTCCACCAATCCCACCGCTATTTGCGTTTAGTGTTGCTGATTTTCCATTGCTTGAATAAACTCTATTTCCTTGTGAAAAATTACGCTGTAATAATTTTCCATTATCAAGCCAAAGTTTATGTGTTGGTTTCATTACACCACCCAAGCAAACTAATCCAGAGTTTGAAGAATGTTTGTCAACAGGTATAAATAGCAAAGTATCTTTTGCAACGGTTGTCATTGCATTGCTTTTTTCTGTACCGTTCAACTCATATTTCTGAATTACTTTCCCATTCTCATCGTATCTACCTCTTTGTGCTAAACCTAAACTTTGCAATCCATCTTCGGTAATATCTTTTAGTAGGATGGTTTTATCGTTTGGTAATCCTTTTACTGGTATGTTTGTCCAATAATACCTAACTCTATTTTGTGCTGATACTAAATTTGAGTTTATCATTATTGGCTCTACACCTAAATAACTTGAAATTATATTTTGGTATTCCTTTTTCATCTTTACATTTTCCAATAAAAAGTAAGTCGGATTACATTCGTTTTTCAATCTCACAAACTCAAAAAACAGTTTACTTCTTGGGTCATCAAAGTTTAGTTGCTTCCCTGCAAATGAAAACCCTTGACAAGGGCTTCCACCTATCAATAAATCAATCTTTGGTAAGTCAGCACCTTTTACAGTCAAAACACTTCCTAATTGCTTTGTATTTGGATAATTTGCTTGTGTTACTTTTATTGGTGATGGCTCAATTTCAGAAGCAAAGTAATTTTCAACTTCAATTCCTTGTCGTTCTAACGCAATCTGTCCACAGCTAATACCATCAAACAAACTCAATACATTTATTTTTTCTTTTCCCACGCTCATTTTTTAAATTCTTTTTTTAGTTCTTCGATTAAAGTTTTGTACTAATTAAACCGTACTGGCTATAACACGTGCTATATGCAAGTTTGCCATTAAGTTTGTTGTAACTTGACAATTTCTACAAGGCAAACCTGACATATAGCACCATCCGTTGTAGGCAATTAAAATGCTACGGATGGTAAAGTATCTTTTTACAATCTTCGCAATATTCCACGAGTTCAGTTGCTGTTCTGCGACCTTTGTGTTCGCATTTTAACTGTTCGCTTCGCCCTACAACAACGGGTATAGTTAATTTTTTAACTAGTACCTTTAATTCTTCCGTTCTTACACTAACACCAGTCAATTCTTCTTTATCCAATCCTAAACAACTAATCTCGTATTGCAATTGTCCTATTTTATTTTCTATTTCTTTTATCATAATTTCTGTTTTATTTACCCGTTAAAAAACTAACCATACCCAAAACGTTAGCAACAATAATTAGAATTGTGCTTCTGGAACAGTATATGGTAATGTTTTGGAATAGCTTAATTCCCATTCATCAGTTCCTCTTCCTATTAATGTTGGTATGTGTCCAATCATATTAAATATCAACTGTTTTGGTTCAACAAAAACCACATCACTTCCAATACAAGTATGTTTTACTTCTACAATAGCATCTTCATCCAATAAAATATTTGTTTGGTTTTTGATTGACCAAAACTTAGTTCCTTTGGGAATTAATCTATTTTCTCCGATTTTAATTTCGTTCATAAAATATTACTGTTGCTAACAAGGTATATATGCAATACCTTATTAAGGTTTATACTAATATTCAAAGTTCGTGCAAAGGTACTGCATATATACCCAACCGTTGGCACACATACTAAGAAATGTCCGTTATTTCAGTAGTTGTCCTCCAATTCAGTTTAGGATGTTCATCTTCAAAGTAAGCAATAGCTGATTCCCTGTTTGGTGCTTGTACATTTATTACAAACTTCACTCCGTTTGCCATTCCAGAAAATCGGAAAGTACGTGTGCCAACACCCAATAAACGCAAAACTTGGTCTGCGAATACATTGGGCGCAAGGTCATCTATCAAAGCCTGTATGTACATCTGTTCTATTTTCTCTTTCATCGTTCTGCGTTTATTTTTAACGTTATCTTCAATTTTTGCTTTCCCACCCATACCGCTCAAGTACAGGAGTCAGCTTTTGAAGATGTTGCTCATTCAATTCCCGCCTCCCCTGCAAGTAATGGCTAAGGGTTTTAGTAGGAAGCCCTGCCTCACGTTCCAAACAACGAAGCGAAAGGCAAGGTCTTTCTTTTAGCCAGTCTTTCATTCTTTAGCTATTTCTAACGCTTTAGCTATTTTTCCATCCAATACCAAACCGCATACCTGAAAACATTCTTCGGTGGGGAGGTCTTTCAGCCGTGGGCTGTCCTTACCAAAGCGTTCGGTCATGTTCTTTTCTGCCTCTCGGTAGGCTTCCCGCCTATCTTCGTGGTATTGGTAAAAACCTTGCACCAGCTTATGGTTAAGCATTGTGCATTTCCCCCCGTCATTGCCGTATATAAACCACAATTTGCGAAAGGCATTGAGTTGCTCGTCTGTCAAATTCATAGTCCAATTGATTTAGCTGTCATTTTCATGTATTCTTTGAGCGGCATTTTAGCCATTTTTTTTAAACCTTCTTTGATACATGCTTTACAGTATATGGCAAAGACAGGTTCAATTGCATTCTTTGGTACTTCAAATTCATAAGAGCATTTTTTACATTTCAGCATAACTTTATATTTTAGTGCTTGTACCAACAAAGGTACGCATAATATTTGGAAGTACCAAATCAGGTACAAATATATTTTCCCACCGCACGCAAAAACAGAAGATAACAACACCTAAAACGCCATGCCCTGCGGGACACAGGCGTTTAGCTGCGATACGTTACCATTAATACTACTTCTGTGCTTCTAAATGTGCCTTATTGATTAAGTAGCTTATATAACCGCTTATATTTTCAGTTCCTAATACCAAAACAGATAAATTAACTGCTTTCTGTTTGGTATCTTCAGTCATTCATATCGTTATTTTTTATTTTTTGTCTTAATTTATAATAATAAAGTTCTTTGAGTATCAGCCCAGTCGCCTGTTATCAAGCCTGTCAACACATTCTTTTCAGTGCATCGGTTTTAATTCCTGCATAACTATGACACCACCGTTTATTTAGGTTGAACACTTCGCCAAGTGTTCGGGTTTTATTTTCCTAAAGCGTACTTTTTCCCTATCTTATATAGCGTATAACCTTCATAACTCTCATCTCCATAGACCGCATCTTGTTGCTTTCACGTTTTCGGTTTTGTTTACTCAAAGAACTTATGCAAATATAGTAAATAATTTGTAAATACAAAAGGAATATTAAAAAGTTTTGTAATAATTTTACCGTACTAATGGTAACAACGGCTATATGTCCATTGCTCGTACCTCACAACGGCACATAGCCAAACCGTTACCCCACATTATAAGCAGGGAGTACAACTTTCATACTTAGATTAAAACCTTTTGTTTCTTCTTTAAAGTGGTCAAGTGCTTTACCTAAAGCCTCGTGTTCATTTGAAGCATCAGTTATTAAGCATCGCAAAAGGTTTTCTCTTGCGTTTACAAATACCAATGAAACAGAATAACGTGGGGTAACATTGTATAAAACCAATAGCTCTTGCTCTAGGTCATTTATACACATGTTTCCTTCATCAAATCTTTCCATTAATTCAGTTATCTTTTCTTTCATGTCGCTACTGTTTTTATACCTTGCCGTTAGCAACAATTATGTGGCTTTGGGGTGTTCACATTTCTCACGTCCGCATTTACATTTAGTGGCACTGCTTGTGCTATTGTCAGGGTCGAAAGAGCCACATAAAAGATTGCTAACATTGTGTATAGGTAATTTTTGCCCTACGTTAATACCTTTTAAGTACATTTCTGCTTTTTTTTCAACTCTTGCTCTTATGTTGTGGTCATAGTCATTTTCTTGCATCCACATATAAAAGTCTGTTAATTCTTTAATCTTATCCATAATTCAGTTTTATTTAATCGGGCAAAAACTACCCATACACTCGTTCGTTAGCAAACATAAAAATTATGCTTCCAACCATTGTATTAAGTAATCTAATGTATCAAAAGAAAAAAGTTCAACATCATATTCATTTATAGTTCCACTTCCATCAGAAAATATCCTGAATTCAACACATGTTCTACCACTTTTTTCTTCAAACTTGTGTATTAATTTAAGTTTATCGTTAATTAACCGCACCAGCAGGTAACAAGGTATAAACCACATTAAAACGATGGTTTATACCCGTCCGTTAGCCACCATTTGAGAAACGTTCTTTATAATAAGTTTCCCCATCTCTTGGAGCATCTATATTACACCTAGATTTACATCCATTATTTACGGCATCAACTATTTGCTTTTTCTCTTTGTTCAACCAAATTTGAATATCTGCATCTATATTATTTCTCAAAGGGTCATTCAAACTTGTATAAGTTTTAATATAATCAATTAATTCTTGTACTACTGTCATAATAAAAAAGGTTTCTAACAATGTGTATAAAAAATAGCCTAATTAAGTTTTGTAATAATTCCGAACGCCTATGTATGGGCTAATTTTCATACACTCGTCCGTTAGCCGTAATTCAATCACGCCATGTTACGTGCATTGCTTCGAGCTTATCTCCGAGCAGTGGCGAACCATAGTTTTCAAACTTCATTTTTAATAAAGGATATACTTCTAAATTGTTTGGGCATTGTATTTTAAATGGTAGCTTACGTTTATCTTCCGAAATCTGTAATGCCTCTAAAATGAAGTCATTCAAACTTTTTTCTTCATCAGATGAACTACGGCTAACATCGTATAAAAAAACATTGCCAGCTTCATCGGTAATTTTAAATTCGTATTTCATATCAAGTTTATTTTAAGTTTAACATTCGTGTTTCAAAATGGCAACGTTTCTTATACGTAACCGTTATGAGTAATGCTAATTATCCCTTTCAAAAGTCGATTTTCCTTTTAAATTCGTTCCGAAAATTTCATTTAAAGGGTCAATAACATCTTGAGAAACTCCCATTAATTTTAATCTTAAATTAGAAATTTCAGTAGTCATTTCTCTTTCCCTTTTTGAAGCATTTCTAACAACTTCATTTAACCCTTCATATCTAAATTCTGCGTGTTCATAATTTTGCTTAAGTAGTGTAACACTTTTTAAAATTGTCCATTTATGAAAGAATTTTGGAACTCTTTTATAATACCACCAAAATAAAATGTGATTTGCTTTTAACAACACCGCACTACTCATAACAGTGGTTATAAGCAATTGCCACTTTTGTCTTAAATTTAAAGACCGTTTTGTTCTTGTTTTCATTGTTTATTAATTTGAAGTTTAGGCAGTTTTATTGGCAACTGCTTATAGCTACAAAACGTTATAAATAATAAAAATTATTACCTAAGTATATCAACATAATAATTATCGTTATCATAACCATATTGCTTCTTTGCAGTTTCTGCTTCTTCTTTTGTATTATATGGTGCAAGTATCACACCATTCTTATCTTTTCCATGTGCAGGTTCTTTTTCATAAACTGCAAATTGTTCTTTCTTTTTATACATAATTTTTACATATTTATAACAACAAATATAAGCAATTATTTCATTACTTTTAATAAATATTGTTGTTTAATAATATTTTTACTCTTTTAATTAAGTTTAGTTAATAACTACTTATATTTGCAACCGTTAGCATTCAGCTTAAAATGCTCCGAGATGCCGTAGAGTTGAATGAGTTCTTTCTTTATCTAACTCTAAATTCTTGCGTTCAATATCTCCTAAGTCTGTCTGAGATAGTTTTTCAACAACATAACGCCAATAATGATTTAAAGCATCAATTGTTATTTCTGTTTGCCAATCGTTCAATTCATTCATATTTTTAAATATTATTGTTTAACAAAAGCCGAAATGCTAACAAAGTGTATAGCAAATAAGCCATTAAAGTTTGTACTAATTTGATAGTTTCGTGCGTGGCTTACTTGCCATACACTAAACGTTAGCACCAATACTACGAAAGTGCTTCGATTTCAAGTATCATATCTTTATTTTTTACAGCAAAAACAAATTCACCTACATATCCTGCGTCTTCTCCGTAAATAGCATCGCAACTATTCAATTCAGTTAGAAATTTGCTTGATAAGTATTCTCCCAAAACATTTGAAAATAAATCAAGTTCTTCTTTGTAATTTGATGTAATTGCTATATCACCGATTACGAATAATCCTTGTTGTCTATTAAATCTATTTCCGTTTTTACCAGTTTTTTCACTATAAATTTTATTCCATTTATCTAATTTTAGAATATTATAATTTGTTGTATCTATGGTTATTTTATAACAATTATCACCGAATTTTTTAGCGTAATCTAAGTTAACCGCTAAATAATCAACACCACTTCGGTTTTTATCGTAAACACCATCAACACATTTATACACTTTGGTTTTACCAAAGTTTTTAACTTTATCTATTAATTTTCTTATTTCCATATTTTTACTTATAAATTTACCCCCAATTTCCATTTTAATATCTTCACTATGTTTCATTATCTATTTGTTAAGTTAATTCTCTGTTCACGCAACACGCCATAAACTTTTCGTTAGTGGCAAGGCTAAAGAACGACCTAAATATCTTCACCACGTTTCAATCTTTTAATTTTGTGTTGCAATTCATTGATAGTAACAAGATGAAGTTGAGAATTAACTCTTTCAAATCGTTCTTTAACTTCTTGAGATTTCCAGTCTTTCAGTTCTTTTTTCAGTCTTTTAATTTCGTCTGTCATTTTAATTTTTTTTGTGAAAAGCCCAGCCACTAACAGCGTGTATATGCAAGTGGCGGTTCTGTGGTTTATTCAAGTTTAGTTCTTCTGTCAAACTTTCTGCGTAATTGAAAAGTTAGAGCTTCTAATCGCCCCCCTGACATATACACGCAAAACGTTAGGCACAATAAAAATTACTCAGTTTGTCTTACTATCATTGAAGATAAAACATTAATAATATCAGTGCTTGTTAATTCACATTTAGGTTCTTCTTCACTTTTATAGTCTAATATAACTTTGAGAAGTTTTATCTTCAATTCTTCTTTTGCTCTAAATTTCATCATTTGTTTGTCTTGGTCTTTCATATCCGTAATTTTTACAGATGCCTAACAGCAAGTATAAAACATGCCTATCCTGCATCTAAGTTAATATTTATGTTAATTTAATGTCCATTGTTTCAATCAAAGTTTGTGTTGGCACGTTTCATACTTGCGTAACGTTATATTCAATTTTGGGGAAACCATTGTGTATCTGTTAATTCAGACCGCATCCTTCTCAGATGGCAAATAGTTCAAGGAGTTTTACTGAAACTCATCCCCAAAACTGAAATATAACAACAAATATAAAACATTGCTGTCGTTTTTCAATTATATTATACGTTTAATTTCAAATTTTGTTACACTAATTATAATTTTTGTTACAACGTTTTATATTTGCAACCGTTATGTGCAAGCCTAATTAGCGTCATAGTCAGCTTTTGGCTCAGGTTTCCAATCGCCATCAGCATCTAAATGAATAGGCGGCCAACCATGTTTCCTAACCATTAACATTCTCATAAACCTGCTCCACATTTTTACCAAACCGTTTACAGCAAAATAGGCCGCTCCGTTTAGTAATATCATCATTCCTACAAATGGCCAAAAGCCACTAAATGCGATTTCAATTATTTTGTTTATCATTCTATTTGAGTTTTTGAGAAGGCCAGCACATAACAGCACTATGGCGGGTTTCTCGGTTAATATTAAGTTTAGTGTTTCAAATCAAGTTAAGTGCTTACAGATAGTTCAGCGTTCCAAAATCCGCCACATCGCCTATCTGCAAACCGTTAGCACCAATGCCATCAGACCTTCGTATCGACAGCAAAACAGTAAGATAATTCTTCTGCTAATTGCCTCATTTGTTCATACTCATCATCTTTTAATCCTTCATTGGTGTATGTCATATAAAGTTCTTTCATTTTAGAAAGCCTTACTAATTCTTCTTCGGAAATGTTATCGGGTAATTTTACTGTTTTTGCCATTGTATTTTTATTTAAGTTTTAATATTTAATTTCGTGTAGGCACTGGTGCTAACACTATGTAAAAAACATTGCTGGCGTTCGTGTTCCTTCCCAAACAATCCATATTCTTCTTGTTCGTGCAGTTTTCCAAATAGTTCTTCATTCATATCGCAACGATTTTTTACATTTTTCCGTTATAAGCCATTTAAGAAACTACACGTCTTTTCATAAAGCAAGTCGATAGCTACTTGTTTAGCATCATAAGTTTGGAAACGAACATCTGAACCTCTTTCTGCTTTTTCATTAGCTATATCCATTGCATCTATAAATAATTTCAATTTGGTAATACTATAATCCTTTATAGCTTCTTTTACTTTGTTATCTGGTATTTTATTATACATTTTATTTAAAATTTGTGAAGAAAAACGGCTTATAACAGCACCTAACCAAAATTGGCGGTTCAGTGGTTATATCAACGTTTATGCTTCGATTATACATTTTTTTTAAATTCAAGTTTTGTGCTTCGTAATCGCCAACTTCGGTTAGCTGCAAATCGTTGTAAAACATTAAAACGATTTTACAACAAAGGCTATAAATAATAAGGCTTAGGTTCGTGGTTCATCAGGTAAAGCCATCCACCAAGTTTCATCCTCATTACTGTATTTAATCATCTTCGTATCAAGGATGCTTATTGCCATACTCGCTTGGCTTTCATTCATTATTCTGTAAACCAACATCTTTTCACCATCAATCTCGCAAGATGGCTTTCGGTCTTTTAATTTAATCCATTTCATAATTCAAAGTTTTGTGTTTTAAAATCGCCTTACTATTCATAGCCTATCTACGTTAGTGGCAAGTGCTAACTCTCCGCTTCAATTCAGCTTTGTAGTCTGAAAAATTAAGTTGGCTTTTAGCTTCTTTGCCATAATAAGTTTCCTCATCATACCACATATCTTCAGCACACGAGCCACCGCCCATTCCTACCGTTAATCCTTCCTTTGCTTTCCGTTCAATCCATTTAATGATATTTTTCAAGTGATTCGTTTCTAAATCAGTCAACTTAATTTTTTTACCATCTTTTGTTTTATGAAATTTCATTTTCGTTTAATTTACCGCACCAGCCACTAACAGCGGTTTGGTGCTATTATTTTACCTATTAAATTTATCTAAAACTTGAAATGTCTGCAAGGCAAAATAACAGACACCAAGCCGAAAAACGTTGTGCAACATTAAAACGATTGCACAACACGGTATATAGTTTATGCCTAATTCCGTGCTGTATCAACGTTTAGTGCTTCTAATCTTTTTCTTTTATTTTTTTCCACCCCTCTCAAGATTACGCTTAACAATTCTGTAATTATCGTTTTCAAATTCTTCTTTTTTCAGTCTGCTAAAATGGTACTCTAAACTTTGCTTATCAAGTTCAGTAATTTCTTCACACATAACAGGCAAAGAGTCGAGAATATTCTCGGCTCTTTTGTTTGCTTATTTAAAAACCAGTAAGCCATTATTCAAAAGTTCTTGTTTCGATTATACAGTTTTTAAATTTTTCTGGGTCTTCGTCAATTAAGCTTTGTAAATAATCTTTATCCTCTTCCATTTCAGGTTCCCAATTATTAGGATAAAATTTCATTTCTATTGTATCAAAGCTTTCGTCTGTTTTTGTGTTTAAGATGTAATGTAAAGTTTTCATAATTTTGTGTTTTAAATTGTTATTAATTAATTATTACACTACAAATATATAACTTATTTTGTAACTACCAAAGAAAAAAGCAAAATATTTTAATTATTTTGTAAATAATTGCTTTTACAAGCATTTGCCCACGCTCAAAAAAAATAAAAGAAAAAGGGCGGTTAATAATTAAAAGGTTCGTCTTTCAAAAGGCAAATAACCTAATTCAGTATTTAACCCAATGTGTTTTTCGAATATTTACTCTGCTTCTGTCATTTCATTAAAGTTTATTATTATTAAATCGCACTAACCATACAACCGATACGTTATAACCAATACTACTTATCCGCTTCGATTGTAGATAATAATTCATTAACCATTTCATCAACCAAAGAGATACCATGTAAGTCTTTAGTTTTTTTATAATCACCCACATTGATGTTTGTAGCTTTGATTTCTTTTTCATCATCACTAATAGTGATTTTAATTGTTAAATTTTCCATTTTACTTGTTTTTAATTTTATCATTTATTATTTTTGCTAATTCATAATCTTCATTATCAATTGCGTTTTTTAGTTTGGTTTCTAAACTCCTTGGTATTATAACTGCAACTAAAAAAGAACTATCTATCTTAATTATAACATCATCACCATTGTTAATTCCATCAACTATATCATTTCTATCTACTTTACAAGTATCATCTATTGCGTAGATGTTTCCGTTTAATTTAAAAACATTTACTTCGGTAAAATAAACATTATCATTTTCAATATAAAATATATCTGAAGTGTAATTTTGTTTTTCATTACCAAATATTAATAAACTATTATCCATAAATTAATTTGTTAATGTCATTTCGTTAATTACTTTTCTAACGCTTTCCATCCAAGCACCTAATATATCTTTTCTAAAATTAAAAATAGACATATGTGCATCCCAAATTTCTTTTGGAACTTCTACTTTAATAATTCTTCTATTCTCCATAATTCATTATTTTACAAATATACTAATTATTTTCCAATTAATCAAGTTTTATCTTAAATTACCGTACTGGTTATAACAAGGTGTATAAGAAAGTTTGCTATTAACAGTGTGGTAATTTGAAAGTTTATACAAGCAAACCTTCTCATACACCCAACCGTTAGCACCAATACTACGAAAGTGCTTCGATTTAAAGTTTATTGCTATATTTTGTAAAAAATCCATCACTACCAATTCTTAAAGTATTAACAATTTCTTTATGTCCACGAAAATCAATAATTTCAACATCTTCTTTGTTTCTATCAATGTAAACCCTTATCGGCTCATCATTTTTATAAAAATTAAAAAAATGTTCTACGGTTAAATTTTCGTTATGATGGATTATTTCATCATTAGGTATTATAAACACATTGTCACACTCTTCTAAAATTACGCCAACTTGTGGGCTAATAAATAAACACTGTACATCATCACTAATCATTTCAGTAATTAATGGTTGTAACTCATTTTTAATTGCATCTTTTTTATTGGTTTTTTCAAACCAGTTCCATTGTTTTTCCATAAATTTATTTTTTTTACAAATATACTAATTATTATCCATTTAATCAAGTTTTATCTTAAATTACCGTACTGGTGCTAACAACAAATATATTGCATTAAAACGACAATATATTTGCAGCCGTTATGCTCCATGCCTTAGTTCAGTCCTTCTATTTAACATTTGTGATGAAAAACAAAAAGAATTTTCCCAACGCACTTTTAAAAACCTTTTAATTTATATGCTTTTACAAATTTAGCACCTTTTCCTTTATTTTTCAAATTTATTTCATGTTCATTTGGAAATGATAAATTCTGAATTATTGTTTGAATAATATCTATTTCAGATAAAGGAACACTAAGTTCCATTATATAAGGCACTACATCATTATCCCAGTTCTCACTACCAATCATTAAAAGCATATCTCCATCAATAGCCCATTTATATGGTGTAACGTGTTCCCCAATATTTTCAATGTCTATCAGTTTTTTATTTTTAACACCAACTGCTCTATACATTATTGAAGGATTTGGTAATTTTTTATAAAATTCCACCCTTTCTTTTAATTCTTTAAAAGCTTCTTCTTCATCTTCAAATCCTTCCCACCCAAAAAAATCAATACATTTCAATATTTTATCATCATCTAAATCGTGGAATGTTTTTATTGAATTTTTAAAATCTAATAATCTTTCTTTATATGGCTTTACACCTTTAAATGAAGCATATGTGTCATTTTCAAGTTCTTCTTTAATAATTTTAGCAACAAATTCTTTTAAGGTAGTTTTAATATGGTTTTTCATCTCACTCATAGTATTTTCTTTATATATATAAATATTCCAAATTAAAATTTCCACCCTAAAATTCTTTTTGTTTTTCTTTATTGTTCCAAATTAAGTTTTGTGCTTAATAATTCGGCACGAGAGCCACAATACCCTAACTGACATTTAAGCCATTCATTACAATCACTTTCAGTTCCTTGATACACGCAGTGCCCATTTTGTTCTACTTGGTATGTATCATTTAATCCAATCCTTATACATTTCACTTTCCCTGTGTGCTCTTACCATATTAGTTTTTCCACATCTGCATTGTGTTACTAGAAAATTTGTATTGTTTTCCATAGGTATATCATACAATTTATTTTCAAATTTACACTTATGAAAACGATACATAACAGCATATAACCAAAATAGCGGGTTAGGTATGTTAATTGTCCATTTTTCTTTCATATCAAGTTTATTTTTATATTCAACATTTGGTTTTAAAGTCCGCTACTTAGGTTATATGCAACCCGTTATACACTATTTAACGAGCAAGTTTCAATTCAACAATAAATATTTCAACTGTTTCCTTTTCCAAATCATATAAATTCTTAGGATGTTTACTGTTACAGCACTTATCAATAAAAGAATCTATTTCATCTTGTGATGGTTTGTTAATGTAAGCGTTTTTACTATAATATTTGGTTTTTCCATCAAATGAAGCATATTTTCCTTTTGCACAAATTTGATATAAAACTGTGCCTAACACCGTGTATAAAACATGGTGGGTTTCTGCGTTATTTAAAGTTTCGTTCATTCTATTAAGTTATTAGTAATTTGATAGTTTCGTGCGTGGCTTACTTGCCATACACTAAACGTTAGCACCCATTTGACCAATCATCAATATCCTCATCTTCAACTAATTCAATCTGACTATTACTATCTTCTATTATTTTATTCAACATACCTAATCCATAAGAAGTTGCAGTTCCATAACTCTTTTTATGACATTTGTAGCAACTACCGCTAAAACCGATAAAATAATAGAAATCAGCATCTTGTTCAACTTTTTCAATTCCAGAATTTAACTTCCACCTGTCACCATTTAAATAATCACCACTCCAAGTTCCAAAAACTTTATAATAATTGTTTGATAGTTTTAATATTACCCACTTTTCAGGGGTTTCGGTTATATTTCTTTTCATAATTTTAATTTTTAAAAACGTGTTATAACAAGGTATATATGCAAGTGGGAGTTCTGTTGTTTATTCAACATTCGTTCTTCTATCAAACATTCTGTGTAATTGAAAGGTAAGTGCTTCTAATCGCCACCTGGCATATACACGCAAAACGTTATGTGTAAGTGTTCAGTTCATCGTTCTAACCAACATTTCGGTTGAAAAATTTAAAAGAAAATCCCACCCACTTTATTTAATTCTTTTTAATTTGATTTTATCATAATTCCATATAATTATTTGATGACCATCTCTGCTATAATATGGTTCTTTGCCATCAAAGCCTTTTGATTTTAAATATTCTTGTTCTAAAAAATCAATACTACTACCAGTCATCGGGTCTATATATGTTGCATATTTTTTATATTTATCAGTTTCAATAGGTCTAATTAAATCATTCCCATCTAAATTCTTAACAACATCACCATTAGGTTTAATTACCTTATCCATTTCATAAAACCCATTTTTAATTCCAAAATCAACGAGTTGTTCCCTATTTGGTTGTTCATTTGGTTTGGCTATTCTTAATTCCTCAAAATTTTCTATTACATATATATAATCACGTTTTCCAATAGATTCTATACCCCAATCATCAATATTTTTTGTTACATAAAAACCTTTACCCAATTGTCCTTGTTTCGGGTTATAGTTTTTATCAATTTTTAAATTTGGATTATCGGATAAATGATAAACTCTATTCTCATTCAAAAATTCTCGCATCGTTGTTTTTATAAATTGTTTCAAATCTTTCATTGTTTCAAATCTTTCATTGTTTTATTTTTTCTCCCACCACACAAATTTAAGAAAAAATGTTATTATCCCCAATATCCCAAGTTCCATCATTATCAACCGATTTAATTTGATTTGGTTTAAATGTAACGTGAACTACCCACCCACGCCAGAGGCGATGGGTTGGGCTTCGGGGGTCACAGACTCACCTAATGGTAACGCCTCATCCCGTTTTTGTTTATACTCCGACTGCATACCACAACCAGAGTTAATAAAAATATACAACTTTATTTTTAAAAGTCAAATCTTTTTGTCGCTTACATCCCATTCACGCTAAAGCGATGAATGGGTTTTACGCTCCTTTATAAAACATACCCAATCAAGGTCTGTGGTTTATATCAACTGTTTACTATGGCTACGTTTCATACACACAACCGTTAGCTGCAAGTGCTACGTTCCCGTTTTCAATGATGGTTCGTGCATATAAGCCGTAATAATATTTTTTTCTTCCCCACGCTCTTTGTCTGCTTGGGCAGCCATTTGGTTAAATATGTGAGTAATCATTCCAACTTCCCAACCATTACCAGTCGCTTTTACTGTTTGGTTATCACTTATCTCATCACAATAATTGTCAGGCAAATTCATCAACCTACACCTTTCAATTTTATTGTAGTTCCTAAATGGTAATTTCCTATTAAAAGCGTCAGGGTGTCGCCCTATTTCCATTGTCGTTAAAACCGTGTCTTTTGCTACGGTAGTAAGGCAATTACTTTTATCTCGATTAGTTGCTCTTACTTCAAGGCATTGCGTAATTGGTATGGTTTTGTCATAATCTTGTCGTTTACCTAGTTCATCTAATCTACGCCCTAAAATAGTGGCTTTATTCAATCTTCTGCCACGTATCGCACTTGGGCCAATCATTTCAGTATCTTCCAAAATATCTTCAAGTCCTATTCCTTTGTCGGTTGGTTCAGTAATATCGAAGTTTGCCCAATACAATCTCACACGGTTTTGAGCAGAAGTTAAAGAACTATTCAATTTTACTGGCTCAACACCCAAATGTTGGCTTATTACGTCTTGGTATTCTTGCTTCATTACCACATTTTCAAGTAGCCAGTATTTAGGCTTCACTTCATTAAGCAACCGAACAAATTCAAAGAATAGTTTACTTCGTGGGTCTTCAAAGTTCAATTGCTTACCACTAAAACTAAATCCTTGGCAAGGAGAACCACCACATAAAAGGTCTATTCTTCCTTTAAATACGTTTAATCCTCCCTCATACTCAACCACCGTGACTTGTTCCTCCTTATGAAGTCGTAAGAAATCCCAGTAATTCTTTTCAATTTTGTCAACTTCATCCCATCTTTGTAATTCTTTGATAATTTCTTCAATAGAATTAATCTCTTCTTCTTTTCGGTCTCTTTCTTTTTTCTTGACCTCTCTTCGTAATCTATCTTCATCCGACTCTCCAAGTATTTCTTTCTCACTTCTGGAGTCCGCATCGCTTCTTTGGTTTTCTTTGAAATTAAATCCCTCTCCTTTTTGTCTTGAAATCTTTTCTTCAATGTTTGTGATATTCTCTTTTTCTGAATATCTGTCTTTGGCACTCCCTTTTGACTCTCTAATATTTTCTTGCAAATTTCGGGTGTGAAACTCATAGTCATACCCCCAGCTGCTACATTGTAGTTTAAAGGGTTTTCTACAATCATTTTCATCTCCATTCTTTCTGCTTCCTGTATTGTTCCTACCTTTAGTAATACTTCCCATACTATTGTTTGAAAACCGTATTTCCTCAATGCATTGTAAAGTGGTAAATTCTTGTACTTCTTGTCCTTCATTCGACTTTTGTGTTCCGACTTTCGTTGACATAGCGTATTTCTTGTCAAGCCAATATAATATTTCCCATTCGGAAATTTTGCTTTGTAAATTGTTATCATAATTGCAAATATACGAATAAACCTCCGATAAGTAAAGTAATTTTACTTTTACTTTGGTTACATCACCAATCTGTTTTGTATTTGGGTGGTTGCTTTGAGTTACCTTAATTGCGTGTTTGTCAATCTCGGAAGCAAAGTATTTATTTACTTTAATTCCTGCACGTTCTAAAGCTACTTGTCCACAACTAATGCCATCAAATAAAGACAGTACGTTAATGCCCTCGCTCAAAAAAATATTATTACTACGTTCGTTTTTCATATCAAAGTTTTTTGTTTAAAATCCGCACCAGACATTAAGTATTCTTTGATTATTGTTTTTATAAATTTTCTCAATTCCATTTGTCCTTTATTTTATATATAAATATTCCAAATTTAAAATTCTACTAATAAAGCGTACTGGGCTAACAAATTGTATAAGCAATAACTGTTAGATGTTTTTACTATTGCTGTTGTTAATATTATATTTTCTACATCTAATCAATTGTCCTGTGTTACTTTTCATTTTTGTATTTATCTTATTATATTGCTTTTAATTTCTTTTTAAGGTCTCTAATGGCCGCTTTGATAATACGTTGTTTCTCATCTGTAAGCTTGTTAGTGCCTTTATATCTATCAGATGTAACTCTACTATTAAAAGTAGCAGCTATAGCCTTTAAATCGGCTATTTCTAATGCCGTTTCTTGTTGTGAAGTTGCTTTACCACCTTGCTTTTTAACTTCGACCAAGACTTGTTTCTTACCGTAACGTCTAGGTGTGTCAGGTTTAATTTTAATTTCTTGATAAAGTTGTTTATGCCTATCAGAAACCAATATCACATCTTGGTGAATAGTTTCAAGAGATTCAACTTCTTTAGGTGTTAACGTACCATTTTCAGCGGATTCTAATAAGGTATTAAAACCATATGTACCAGTTTTGTCGATGTGCACTCTTTGAAGTAAAGGGTCTTTGTTGATTAATCTAATTGTTTTAATTGAATTGAATTCTAATGTTTTTGTAATTTCCATGATGTAGTTTTTAATTATTATGATACAAAGATAAAAAGAATGTTTGATATATCCTAATAAAATCTTGGTTTTTTTTCTTCACAGATTTGTTTTATTAAAAATCGCTTATAATTTGGATTACTTTTTTCCATGTAATACCATAATCTACTAGCATTATCATTATTACTCCATGAGGTGCCGACAAAGGCTTTAACTTTTTTCTTTAATTTTCTGGGAATACGAATATTGCCATAAAACGGGCTGATTGTTTCAGGTGCTATAAAAACGAAAAAACCAAATAATTTTTAATTTATACGAAACGGAGCGTAAAACCCATTGGTCGTTTCACCAATGGGATGTAAGCGACACACTAACCTTGTGATAAGATATATTGACGTATGGTTTCTGGACTTGCTTCACCTATTGAACAAACGAAATAACCTGCTGACCAGAACATATCTTTGTACCAGTATTCTCTACGAAGTAAGGTTGGGTATAATTGCCAAATGCGATATGTAGATTCTTGTTTTAACCTACGGACTATTTGTGATATTGAAAGACGTGGTATGTAACGGATAAGGAAATGTATATGGTCTATATCTGACTCGAAGACCTCTACACTAAAATCTGAATTATCTATGATATTGTTGAATATTAAGTACATATCTTCCTTTAGTTGATTAACTAATAATGGTTTACGATACTTTGTAACCAATATGATATGTGCTTTTAGATAATGTTTTGAATGATTTGTAGAAATGTAATTTGATTGCATAATGTAGTATTTTGTTTAAATTATTTACAACCAAAGACGAAATGATTTAAACAAAATATGGCATCAAATGAAATAAATTTACAAAAAACTTAACAAATCGTATAAAATATTGTACTTTTACAAAAGTTTAGACTATTTAATAATAGAGTGAAGAATATACACAGAACATATAAATTTGAATTATTACCTAATAAGGAGCAGAAAACCTTATTGGATAAGCACTTTGGTTGTGTTAGGTATATTTACAATCACTTTTTAAATGAACGTAAGGAACAGTATCAAGCAGATAAAAAAACCGATAACTATTACGGACAAGCCAAAACATTAACTGAATTAAAAAAACAAGAAGACACCATTTGGTTGAAAGAAGTGAATAGCCAAACACTTCAATTTGCTTTACGCTCTTTAGACACCGCTTATGTGAACTTCTTTAGAGGTAACGCTAAGTTCCCAAGATTTAAATCAAAAAAGAATAAAAATACATTTACAGTACCACAACATACTAAAGTTATGGATGGCAGAATATACGCACCTAAATTTAAAGGTGGTATTAAGGTGAATATTCATAGAGAAATTAAAGGTGAGGTGGGTAAATTCACAATATCTAAAACTCCAACTGGGAAGTATTTTGTTTCAATTTTCACTGAACAAGAATATCATCCAAGTAAAAAAACTTATAAATCGGTTGGAATAGATTTAGGTTTAAAAGACTTTGCTATCACTTCTGATGGAATAAAGTATAAAAATAATAGATACACAAAAAGATATGAAAGAAAATTAAAGAAAGCACAACAACATCTTTCTCGTAAACAGAATGGTAGTAATGGGTTTGAAAAACAAAAACTCAAAGTTGCCTTAATTCACGAGAAAATCACAAACACAAGGCAAGATGTATTACATAAAGTAAGTAATGAAATTGTAAATAATTATGATGTAATATGCCTTGAAGATTTAAATATTAAAGGAATGGTTAAAAACAGAAAATTATCCAAACATATCTCTGATGCAAGTTGGGGTACGTTTGTTAGATTTGTTGAGTACAAAGCAAATTGGAATGATAAAACTGTTGTTAAAATCAATCGTTGGTATCCCTCAAGTAAGACTTGTAGTGTTTGTGGATATATAAATCAAGACTTAAATCTTTCAGATAGAGAGTGGACTTGCAATAATGGTCATAAATTAGACCGTGATTTAAATGCAAGCACCAATATCTTAAATGAAGGGTTAAAAATATATCGTGAGGAACTTGCGATTACAAAGGTGGAGAGTAAATCAGACTTTGGCAACAAAGCACACTCTATGAAACCAGAAGCCCATCCCATCAGCTATGCTGTGGGTGGGTAGTTCACTTGGCTCTATTTATAATTTCTTGTATTACTTCGTCATGTCGTTTAACTATCTCAGCGGTCCGTTTTTTAGTTTTCCTCATATTTAAATCTAGGGCAGTGATAAATGATTCCAATAACGTATGATTAATTTTAGCTGTTCTTCGTTGATATAGAATATCTTTTAGTTTCATGACCATAAAATGTGAATCACACATATGGTCAATTTCAGTACCTTCAATATTATGATATTGATTTGATAAGTCTTTATCTAATTCAGATAATTCTTTTTTAGCTTGTTCTCTTAATGATAGTAATTGGTCAAAAGTCTCATGAATGTTATCGATTAGACTTTTAATGTCATTAGTGTCTACTTTTTTACTCAAATTATCTTCCTTGCCTACCTAATGAATGATTTATTGTTGAAGAAAAATTCATAAGAACTTTTTGAATTTGTCCTAATTCATCTTCATCAAACATGTAAGTACCACCTTCATCATTTTGCATTTTCTTAACTTTCTTTCTGAATTTAGACCTGTTGGTAGCTTCACTATTATTAGACCATTCTTCACCTTTCATTCTACGAACAATTGCTGCATGATTGATAAGGTCATTATCTAATAACTTGACAACTTTTTCATAATCGTTATCTTTAGCCGCTTCATCGTTAGATTTAGGCTTAACAGCATGCTGAATATGTGGGTTGGGAGCTTCAGATAGCCCAACACTTATTTCTCGCAATATTTTTTTAATCTTATTTTTTTCCATTATATTATAACTTTACACATCAAACTTATTACAGTTATACTATAAATATACTGAAAAGTAATAAAAAGACGTAAAATATTATATTAATTCTAGGTTTTCAGGTTCATTCCAGAAAGGTGGATATCCAAACTCTTTATATAATTTACCCTGACCATTATACCAATTGACCCCTATGTTATGTAGTGAACTACCCACACACTAAAAAGATGTGTGGGCTTCTTGCACAACGCATAGCCTAATGGCTCACGTTAGCGTACAAAGGGTTGTCCCTAACCCCGAAATTACTTATCACATTTGGCGTTCATCTCACAGGTCATTCTTATTTAAACATTTTTGGAAAGAACATACTTTTTGGTCAGATGGTTATTTCGTTTGCTCAATCGGTGAGGCTTCTCCTGATACCATTCGTGAGTATATCCTTTCACAAGGTTAGTCGCTTACATCCCACAGGCTAAAGACCTGTGGGTTTTACGCTCCCTTTTATAAAAATTAATTAAAATACAAAATTATTTTACTAAATTTAATTTTAATTTCTCCAAAGACTCATCTCTGATTTGTCTAACTCTCTCAGCTGTAATACCTAATAAGAAGCCTATTGTCTTAAGCGGTATAGGTTCTTGCCCATCCAAACCGTAGATTAATTTAACAACTTCACGCTCAATATCTTTATCTAAAAGATTTAAAATGGCGTTTTGACGTTTTTTAGTATCTTCTTCATCTAGATAGTGTGATGCATCAATGTTATTGGTTTCTTGAATAAGATTATACAAGGCTGTTGTTGAACCTTCATGACCCATTTCAGCATCTAAAGAGATTGTATGAGTATCAATTGAATCAAAATAAAATGCCACATCTTCTTCACAAAAAACACCATCTAATGCATGTACAACTTCATCATAACATGGTGACCTTTGTAATTTTTGTTCAAGAATATTAAATTCTTCTTTTATCTTGGTAATAACGTTAATTTTGTTATTTGGTAATCTAATTGTTTTACCATTTTCAGCAATAAAAGATAAAATATAACGTCTAATCCAGTATACTGCATATGATAAGAATTTAAAACCTCTTGATGGGTCAAATTTAGATGAAGCGATAACCAATCCTATATTACCCTCATTGATTAAATCTTCAAGTCTAAGCTGAGATTTTTCGTATTGTTTTGCAACACTTATAACAAATCTTAGGTTATGTTTTACTAATAATTCTTTAGCTTTTTCATTACCATTAAAGGCTAAGTAAGCTATCTCGTATTCTTCGTCATGTTTTAAAACTTTTATTTTTGCAAGTTCTTGGAAGTATGACTTCAAGGCATGAGAGTCACGATTTGTGATAGATTGTTTAATTTCGACTGATTTCATTATTTAATTAGGTTAAAATTTATAATTATTTAGTGTTTTACATGTTGGTGTCGTAATGATTTTCTTGTCTTTTTACGTGGTGTATTACTCCCCACGTTCAACTAAATGATGGTTAAATGTAATTTTTTGTGTTTTTCCCCATTCTAAAAATGCATCGGTATGTATTTTACGGTCATCAAAAAAAGTAATTTCTTTTAAATTTGGAAATTGTTTTTGTAATGAATTTAGATAGTTTATTTTAAATGATAATGTGTTATTAGCTCCGTTGTTAAATCTCTTATCACCAGTTAAAACAACGTCATCAAACTTAAAACCATGTTTCTTTAAAATAGCTTTAACTTGATTTGTTAATGGTGTGATTCTACCAGTGCATAATGCTACAAAAGTATCAGGTTGTGATTTGGCTTTATTAAATTCACTTTCCATATCATCAAAGGCGTTATTAGGGAAAATGTTTAAATCAAGTGACTCTCTTTTACTCCACCAACCTTTGTGTGGGAAGTCTTCACCAGTTTTCTCTTTCCATAATTTTTTACCCTCATCAGGCATCGTAGTGTCTATTAACGTACCGTCAAAATCGAAGACAGAGACTTTTGTAATCTTGGTTACATCCATACAATATAATAAATTTTTTTGTTAATTAAAGCAAATGTACGCTTTTTAGGTATATAAACCCCGTTTTTTGTGATTTATTTTTATACACACTCACAAGCTTTAGGAATTATATTAGGAATTTCTACATATTCTAACATACCTCTTTGGGTAAAATTTTGGATAAAATCATCCCAATCTTGACAGCACATAGTTGATATATCAGAAGGTAATTTTATTCCATTATCATTTATAATGTCATAATAATAATCACCATCATTGATACTTTCTAATAATTTTATCACTGATTTTCTATCACTTGGATATGCGGCCATGAAGTGTCCATCGCCATCAATACTAACTAATATTTGCATATTTTTAAAACGTTTTTTGTAAAATTCCCTATACTATAAATATCAAAAAAAGTGATAAAAGTCACCTAATTTTGATTGTTTTTCTCTATGATTATAGCTTAATATATAGACCTAATTTATCTCTAAAAGCTACACTAAATAAACTCATACTAATTCTTTTTTATAATAAACAGCTTTCAAAACTTCATTGAATAACTCTTCAACCGTTCCGTTGTTTTCTATTACTACATCACACCATGAATGGTCACCCATATTTACCTCGGACTCATGAGTTAAAGTATCAAATAACTTTTCGTCATCATTCTGTAGCATTGATGGTATGGCATATGGGTCATCAGGCATTTCACGAAATGCATACTCTGGAAATCTTAACCCAAATTTTCGTCTAACGCCAATCAATAAACCGCCTCTATCACTAACAGCTTTACCTTCATTTTCAGGAAATCTAACGTCAGTTATAATCCAGTTAGAGGTAGGTTCAGGTAATATTGGTTGAATTTCTTCTATTTCTTTACCTACATGCTTCCATTTCCTTCCTTTTTTTATATCTGTAATAGTTGTAGGTGATACATTAACTCTTCTTGCTATTTCAGTATTGGTATATTTTCCAGAAAATAACCAGTCTTTAATTTGTAAAACAATAGTATCTGTAAGTTTAGCATCTTTTTGCTTTTCTCCTATATTAGCTTTACCTACTTTATAATTATATCTTACATTATCTGCTTGTTTAACCCACTCAAGATTTTTATAAAAGTTATTTTCTTTATTGTAATCAATATGATTAATCACATAATCTTTACCTTCAGGTTGTTTCAAAAAATGTCTAGCCACTAAACTATGTACAGTGTAAGTAATTCCACTTAACGATACTGTTGCATATCCACCACTTAAAGTAGGTTTTAATAATTGTCCTTTTCTAGTGTGGTATTCTCCTTTATGATTACCATAAGTTATTTTTCTATCCAAACTTTTTACATTACCAAAAGAAGAGATTTGGTATAATCCTTCATAACTTTTAATATTTTTCCAAGTTTCAATATCTCCTGTGTAGTCAGAAAAAAGCGAGTTGCACCAAATATTTGGATGAATAATATTTCTACCACATTCAGTACCTAATAATTGAAGTAAAAGTCTAGGAGTTAATTTAATAAGAGGTAATTTCTTATTACTTTTATAAGGAGTATTATAAAGATAAATTCCAGTATTTCCTTTATAATACCACCAATCTTCACTTAATTCAGTATTCTTATAATCTCTATCTTCAAGTTGTTCCCTAGTACAACCTAAAATAAGGCATAGGCAATCTTTAAGTTTATCAGCGAATTTCTTTATTTGATATTTGGTATATAATGTAAATGTAAATGTAACTTGAAACTCTTGAAAGCCTTCAAATGTTGGTTCAGCAATTTCATCACCAATATATTGAATCATCTGCCCTACAAGGTCTTTACCAGCTTTAATGCCCCCACTAACACCAATTAAATTATTCATTTTTTTCTTTTTAAATTTCGATGTCATTTCTTCATTTTTAAACGCTTCCATCTTTTTAAGAAACCTTATATTAGCTTCAAGATTACCTTCCATCAATTCACATATCCTAACGTGATATGGTTTAATGAATTCAGGTATTATCTCTTTCTTAAGCTGTCTAAGTCTTGCTTCAGATTCAGGAATAGATTTTCTAAGTTGCTTAATAATTGGGTCTGTAAAACTACTCACCTTTTTTATATTCTTGTGGGAATCTATCATCACCCCATAAATAAGGTTTGTTTAAACATTCCTTCATTTTTAATACGCTACTTCAACTCTTTTTTTGTATTTCCAGAAATATCAACTGAGTTTTCTGTATAACTATGGGGGTTACTTTTGTCATCACTATAAACTTCATGAATAGCCAACCAAGTTTCCACTTCACCATCAGCATGTTTATGTTCTGTGACCAACACTCTAAAATTCCACGTAATCTTCATTATTTTAATTTAATTAAATCTAAAATGGCTAATTCCATAAGGGTTTTAGCAAGTTCTTTATTCTTATATTGTGATTTACTAGAGTTTATAGTTATCTTAATTCCTAAGTCTTTATGTTCAACAACTGTAGGGTAATACTGCATGCCAGCTACTTGACCACCTACACGCTCTTTTGGTACGTCTAAGTATATCTCACATTGCGACATTAATAATTCTAATTCATCCATTATAATCTTATCTGTGAATACTTCCACTGTTATTAATATTAATTATTGCATTTGCTATTTCATTTGCCACTGAAATGACGGTCAATTTACCACCCATATTATATATTTCTTCTTCTTGTTCTAATGAATTTGAACAAATAAATTCATCAATAATAGAACTTTCAATCATCTCATAAGCATTACCACTCATAACCGCATGCGTTACCAACACTCTAACGGTTAATGCCCCAGCGGCTAATAATGCATTGGCTCCTTTAACCAATGTATTACCAGTATCACACATATCATCTATTACCAAAACATCTTTACCTTCAACATTACCCAACACTTCCATACTATCAACATTGTTAGCTTCCGACCTAGTTTTATCTATTGATACGAATGATAATTTAATACTTTCATTACGCTTATATATAAGGTCTCTTATCATTTTAACACGTTTTAATCCACCAGCGTCAGGTGAGCATAAAACGGTCTTAGAAGAGCTTGTTTTAACTATATAATCATGGAATAGATATTTACCTCTTAAATGAATTACGGGTATTCTAAAAAACCCTTCAATTTGGTCTGAATGCAAGTCTAATGTAATAATAGACGTTGCCCCTCTACCTTCAATCATTTCAACCATAACTCTAGCACCAATTGGGCCTCTTCGTTGGTCACGTTTATCTTGTCTAGCATAAGGAAAATAAGGTATTATGGGTATTATTTCAGCAGCACTAGCTCGTTTAAGGGCATCTATTGCTAACATTAGTTGCATGATTTTTAATGATGAATTTGGTGATGTAAGAAGATACACTCTTTTACCTCTAACACTTGTTTTAAAATGTGGGCATGTTTCACCATCTTTAAAGATTGGAATTGCAACTTCACCCAAAACAATTGCGTGCCAACTGGAATCAATTATTCCATTGAATAAACTATTAGTTTCATTTAGATTAAATATTACTGATTCCATTTATATCTTTTTCCAGTTTTTAAGATTATATTTTGTGCGATAAACTCCAGCTTCAAATTTCTGTACATAACAGCAAATTTCTAACGCTTTTGGTAATGTATACCATACACGTTTTATGATTTCTTTTTGTTCATCAGTGTATTGTGGTCCATATGGGCTTAATGGGTCAAAATCATCTTCTGGTTTACCAAATAACATAATACCAATGTCTTCAATAATGTGAAAACCACCAAAAGGTGTTTCAGCACCTTCTTCGATAAAGCTTGATATTTTATTACTGTCTTTGATTATTTCCCAACCCAAATGCTTAATTAAAATTAAGTGATACTCTTCTATTTCAAATTTTACTAATACCATTATATTAATCTTGTTTTTTCTATGTATTCTATTTTAAAAAAGCAACCTTGACCTTGATAAAGGCTCATTTCATAGTTTCTAAATTGATAACGAGCTGTTTGAAACATATCTTCACTCTCTAATTCAGTTCCATATTCTTGAAAAAAATCAAACACTACGCCCATCAACGTACTACTACCATCAATCCCACGATAATATAATCTATCCTGAATCTTTTCTTCCCATTTACAATATCTAACTACTAAACTATGTAAACACTCATTAGTTAATGTTTGAACGTATTTATTAAGATTTTTAACTCTCTTTTTTTGTCGTTTATCAGCACGAGCAAGCCTACCGAAATATTCTTCAGTTGCCTTTTTACCCTCTTCACTTTCAAGTATGGCTTTTAACTTATCTACCATTTCACTCATAACTAATTTTATTTAATGCAAATATACACAATTTTTTCTAATTAACCAAGTAATTAAAGACCATTATTATATTTCTTATTAAACCAATCTAATTTTACAATATCGACTTTACAATTTGGTGCTCTCATTTTACCATCAGATAAGAACATTTTAATAGCCCTATCTTTAGTTATAATATTATTACTTTTATCGTATTTAGTTGGTGACCACCCTAAACGTAATATAAAACTTATTTTTCATCACTATTAAGTTTTATGAATTCTTTCAATTTATTATCAACAAATTTTGACTTATTAATTGCTAATGAATCAGCTAATTCACAGAAGTTATTATAAATTTCTTCATCTAATGTAAATGTTTTTTTAATTTTTTTTCTTTTCATAATTGTAATACTTATACATATAAATATTACAATTTATTAGAAAAGTCAAGAATCTTTATATTTTTCCTTAAAATAATCGTAAATAAGCTTCCATTTTGTTGGGTCAAAACCGCTTTTATCTTCAAATAAGATATTCATGTATGGCTTCTTATCATAATTTCCATACCCACTTGTTTGAACATCAGGGTTTTCATTCACATATTTGAAGATTATTCCATCTTCTTTGAACTTTGCTTGATATTCAATAATCTCATCTTCATGTGAACATGTGTAGATATTTAAATCTAAATCACTCTGTTTACTAAGTAATTGAAGTGTTTCTTTAGCGTAAGGATAATAAACAAGGTCAGTATTTCCGACAGCCCTATTAGGTTTTATGATAGTCCCATGCAAATCAAACATCAAGAATATTCTATCCCAACCTCTATCACGCATATTTTGATATTCACGCTCAATTGATTTAATGATATCAGGTGTTTTTGTAATCCAGAAAGTATTTAACCATAAAGTTAAAAACATAATGGTTGTTATCATAAAAAATATTGTCATAGCTTATTATTTAAAGTATTTTTTTAATGAATTTAATTTTTTCTGCTAGATACCATACACCACCTTGATTTTCGGGGCGTTTCATTTCAGTAAACCCATCGATTTCCAATTCAACCCAAATTCGATTTTCACCAGTTTTAAGTTGCGTTTTCAAATGTGGTGCTGACATCTTAGCTGTACAATGAAAAAATGGTCTTTCCGCAAAACCGTTTGTTGGATGGTTTTGCGCCTCATACCAAATCCCAAAATCATATCGCTCTTGCTTGTTGATGAATAAGGAAGTGATTTCGCCATTTTTCAATTCTCGTACTAATTTATACGCTTTCATTATATGCTCATGATAATTCGTCTCTAACTATTGTACTTAACACCCTACCATCGTATGTCCCATCATATTTACTTTTGAAATGAGCCATAATAAGCCCCATACCACTCATTGATTCGATATCATCTTTGTTGATAACTTCTTTAACCAAATATCTCATTTGAGATTCAGTTATTTGTTGGGGTAAATATTTTTCCAACACTTCAACTTCAGCATCATTACCACCGTTTTCTTTGATATTTTCAATCATTTTTTTAACTGTTCTAATTACATCAGCATCTTCAGTTAAGAAACCTCTTTGTAATTCACCTCGTAATACTCGTAACACATCTCTTTTAAGTGTATCACCTTCTTTCATGGCTTGTACCATGTCTTTTTTAATTTGTTCTACCATTTTAATTTATATTTGTTTTCAGTCCCATCAGCCTTACTATATCTAAAATCTTTTGCTTCTACAGTAATCGCATCTTTAGTAGATAACGTTTGTACATATTTCTTACCAGTTCCAGCTTTAACATATGCTATCGTTGCATGTGGATAATAATCGGGGTAATCGCTTGTATGAGGTAATTTTACAAATTTAGTATTCATATCACTTAACTTACCTTTACTAACCCCAGTGATATCGAATTTAACAACGTCATATTTATCATTATTCTCGAAGATTGAAATCTTTTTCAATATCAATTCCGTTGGTTTAAGTCCATCAACCAATTCTTCAATTTTAGAATCTGGAACATCCGCATGCAAACCATATAATACGGTTACATGTGGGTCATTTTCACGGCCATATGTCTGGTCACCTTCTTCTTCATAAAGGTCCTCATCAGCTATTAATGATTGAATCCTATCCCAATCACTTTTCTTTATATTAAAATAAAGCATAACACACCCATAATCATAAGTGTCACCTTTCTTTTCTAATAAACCTCTTCTTAATTCTTCTTTAATTTTATATTTCATTACCAATTGTTTTTATTATGTTCATCATCAGGATATAAATCGGGTACGTTATCTGACTGCCAATATTCGTTGGTATCAATATCCATTATAGTTAATTTACCACCCCCACCAGCACCAGTATCAACATTCCAAATCTTATCAGCTTTTATAGGTTCAGTACCTCTTACCGCTGTATGTCCAATGAATATTTGGTTGAATTGTTCAGGATAAATCAACATCATTCCTGAATCTTTAATCTCTAACGCTCTTTTCCATAAATGTCTATCCCACATGAATATGTAAGGTAAAGTTTGTTTTATCGGAATACCTAGATTAAACCCACCATGAACAAATAAATTATTAAGGTGGTCTTTATAATAATTGTTTTGTTTTCTGAAGAAAGCTTTATGACTATCTGGTACATCACCTGAATTAAAATTCAAAATATATCCATTATCTCTAAAAAATTCATCATCTTTACTTGGTAACTTTTGAATCAATAATTCAATCCCAGCAGCTTTTGCGTATGATTTAGCTGTAGATAAAGCACCCATCCCCCATCGTTCTGAATGAACGGTAGTGTCTAAAAACTCTTGAAACCAAAAGTCATGATTCCCACGAATATCAATTCTATTCTTAATCTTAAGCAACTCTTCAACCACCATGAATGAATCGCCCCATCCATCAACAATATCACCAATGGTTATAAGCTCATCATTATCATAGTCAAATCCACAACGTTCTAAAACTTGTAAAAGTGCTAAATATGCGCCATGTATGTCGCCCAAGATGAAGCGTCGCCCCTTTTTATTTGTATTTTTTATTTCTAAATTATCTTTAATTTTATTAATTTTTAAAATTCCAAATATAACCTTTATATTTTTTATTTTATTTCTACAACGCTCAGATATAGCACTTATACACCCATATATTTTATATATTTCAAACATTAATCCCACATTTTTTGAATGTTATGTTCCACTAATTCCCATAAAAGTTTATGCGCTCTAAGTTGTTTTTCATGGCTTTCTTTTAACAACCTTAATCTAGTTTCATTAATCTCTTTAATCCGCTCAGGGGTTTCAGTTAATTCATATGAATATTTCAACTCACTATAACCTTGATTGTCTTCACATGGAATAAATTTATGCTTTAATATATCTTCACCATATAGTTCAATTAGTTTATCATAATATTCACCTCCATATTCTTCATCATAAACTTTATCCATTAAATTAATTATCATCTGTAAACGTTTATGATTATCTTTAGCTGATAAAGTCATTGCTTTATCTGAATTTAAATAATCTGAAGTTTTTTGTAATTGAAATTTAAATACATCAATGGCATATCTATAATCAAAATCGAATTGATTCCAAATGATAGGTAACCATCTAAATACGTTACGTATTTGCCAAAATTTTCTTTTAAACCAATATTTAATATCACCCATTAATCTTTTTTTAATATATTTTCTAAAAATAATTTAATTTGTTCTAATTTTTTGATATCACTCAAATTTTCAGGGAAAATCACTATTCCCTTATTCAAACCATCAAAATTATTCGTTCCAAACTTTAAATCACCATTTTCTGTTTCTTCTATTATCATTCTCCTAGTTTATAAATTTTAGTACCATTTAAGGTTTTTGTCCCTTCTAACAGTTTAAATACTTCTAGTTCAAATATATCTGATTTAAGTACAATGTGTTCAAAATTAGCGTCTATTATAGTAGGAAATACACCCTTTAATGTACCAACATGAAGTTTTTTATAAAAAATCTTACAATCAATTTTATATGAAGACGCTATTGGTTTTGAATTATGATATTCTGTATTAACCAAACGGTCATTAAGATATAGAATCAAATCTTCATCGGCATTTTCAATAACAACTTTATAATTATTTGGGTTACGATTTAATGATTCATCATATTCAGGTAATAATATTTCAGCCTCATACCTAATATCGTTAATTTCAATTTCAATTATTTTTTTATACATTATTCTTTAACTTTTATATATTTTGGTGGAACTTCATCCACTAACCAAACACCATTCTTTGATTGAAAGAACTTGAATTTATCAGCATACATAGCACCACTATTAACAACCAATATGATTGCCTCACCTCTTCTACTACCAACTTTAGTCGCAGTAGATAAATCATGGCTTAAATTGACTGCATGGCGATTCATTTTCTTTAGACCATCTTTTTTGATTGCATCCAGAAATTTAGATACAGTTCCATGGTATAACTCCATTGGTGGTCGTTGAGCTTTAAGTTGTAAATCAACCTTTACACTATGACCTTGAGCCGCTCTAATTTTGGTTTCATCTTCGTTAAATTCGAAACGTTTTTTATCATTAAAATAAACAATTTCCTTTAATTCCATTAAAGGAATCTCTTTATTATGCTGTTTTAATTTAGCTAATAATTCATCAACCTCAACCCATCCATTTTTATCCAATTTTATTTTAATGGTTTCAGGTTTATGTCTTAAAACCAAACTTAAAAATTTACTATTATTTTTCATTTTTTAATTTATTAATATAGATATGAATCAAACAATGGTGAATATCTATAATTATTACGTCTTAACCAACTAGTAACTTTATCCCTTCCAACTTTACCATCTTCAAAGTAACATGAAGTCTCTAAATAAACTACTATTTCAGCGGGTATTAAGAAATTTATCATGCGGTTATTTGAATTTTCACTTCTTCTAGTAGAAATTTTAACTTTACCTTCACTTATCAATTTTGGAAATTTATAACGTAATTGTTTTAATTTTACATCTCTATCCATCTTTCAGTAATTATTCTACTTTAAACTTTATAATATTTAACTCTAAAATTCTACCTAACCCCATTGAAGATGTTGCTGAATTCTCAATATGTTCAATTCTTTTATTTATAAACTCATAAAGTTCTTTCATCATATACTTCTTTGCAACGTTCTCGGTTTAAATATTCACTATTCAAACACCTTTCTTTAAAATCAGTAATATCCATTATTTGAATGAATACTTCTTCCAAATCAATATCATGTTCAGAAAACATTTCAATACTTTCATTAGCTAAATCAAAATCATCAGTATGATATACAACTAACGCTAAAAATTCTTCAGGATAGTGCCACATTTGGGTTAAACCATGTAGTATGGTCTGCAATCTAGGGTCATTTTCTATTTTTTCTAATGGATTCATTAATATATTTTATGTTTAATAAAAAAGCATCTTTTAAAGAATTCGGGAATTTTGATTTACCTAACCAAATTTCATCATAAGCTTGTTTCATCTGTGCGGCACATATTTCAGGTGATACATTACCCACACCAGTTCCTAAACCACTAATTGTAACTTTATTAATTCTAGTTTCACCTTTTAATTGACTAAAAATAGCTTTGGCCGCTAAATAGACATTAACTGTATTCTCAATATTCATGGAGACTCTCATTGTTGGTGCTGAAATACAAAATGGTATTTCTTTGTTTTCAGTTGGAACCATTATTGCTTGACCAACCAATAATTCTTTTATATCAGTTTCTTTAATTCGGTCTTGAATATTTTTCTCAACTTGTGAACCTAAACGTTTAGTAATCACACCATCTAAGCCGCCATCCATAAACCCAAATGAATTTGCTGGTGATACTATGCAGTCAGTTTCTGGTGTGAAAAAGTCGCCACAAAATGTAATAACATCGTCACAATCCACGAATTCTTTTGCCCATGCATCGCACATTTCTTTATTTCTATCTACTAATTGTATTATCATAATTTATATTTTGTGTTGCAAATATACTAAATTTATTTGAAAATAATAAATTTTTACCACTCAAAATCATCCCAACACCAAATCGGTCCATTTTCTATGTAACCGCCAGAAACGTTATATGTAAAATATTCATATGCTTCTTCATACGACATTTCATCTCGTTCCATTAATATTGCAATACATTTACTTACAGAGTATATTAATCTTGGGTCTGTAAAATCAGTTGCAATACCAATAACAGCTTTATCAAAACCATCAGCTATGAAGATTTACTCATCTTCATAATTTTCTAAAATTTGTTCTAACATAATTATTTTTTTATTTGTTTATTATACCATTTAATGAAATTAAGTACCGCCTGATATGTTGCTTCTAACTTTGTACTTAATACAACATTATTAAAATATATTGGTGGATTAGCAATTGGTTTATCAAGCCTTAATTTAGTACCTTGAATGGTACACCCGTTAGCACCAATATATACAGCGAAATAGCCATGATGCTCATCTTTGATTGATTCGATTTTTTCAACCACCAACATTAATTTATCCCATTTTTCATGATATCTTAATTGACTAGCATGATATGGGTCACCATCAATTTCATATCCATTGTAATCGGGGTGTTTGGAATAACCCATAAATTCAGCAATTAGTTCATTTATTTTTTCTGTTTTCATCCCTTTTTTCCATTATTAATTTACCTAAATTGTTTTCACCTATACCAGTTTTGATAACAACACCCCAAAAGGTGTCATTCCACCAGTTACCTTCTTGAATATACATGTTACCCGTTTCATCCAATTGGGTTTTATATGGTTCTTGAGAAAACTTCTGGTTAATACATTCTCTCATTACATCAAGTTTGAAATCATGCCAACCCTCAATTAAGAAGATACCTTTACTTTCAGCTTTTATTTGTCTTGCTGATATTTGACCATCGGCACATCTAGATTTCCATTCCATATTATGCGATTTGGCCGACATATAAGCGTGTTCGACTGATGGATATTCAATTCCATCATACATTATTTTAACTGGTGTCATGTTGCTTAACCAAGCATATTGACCTTTAAACGATTCTATCATGACGCAATTATACTATAAAAAAATGAATAAACAAATTTTTTACCTATAAATCACTAAAAGTATCTTCGTCTGTATCATATTCAAATTCACAACATGGGTATTCTCTACCCTTACTATCTAATGGAGTCCATTCAACGTCTTTCTCAAGCCACTTCCAATCTTTACCTTCAACCCCATCTTTGTCGGTTGGTGCACTTTCCCATTTATTAAATAAATGGTGTGAATTACAAGAGCAACCTCTTGGAACACAATCATCACATGAAAAATCATTATCACTATCACTATAACCTGGCATGTATAACCATTTCGCTGGCTTACCGCAATCACAATATTTCTTACCCATTTATAAAATCTTCTATACAATTATTAGTGAACTACCCACCCACGCCAGAGGCGATGGGTTGGGCTTCGGGGGTCACAGACTCACCTAATGGTAACGCCTCATCCCGTTTTTGTTTATACTCCGATTGCATCCCAAAACCAGAGTTAATAAAAATATACGACTTTATTTTTAAAATTCAAATCTTTTGGTTGCTTACATCCCATTCACGCTAAAGCGATGAATGGGTTTTACGCTCCTTTATAAAGCTTTTAAGATACAAATAATTGAAAGTACCTTTATTAAGTACTCTATCACTTATCTTACTGACTAGTTCTTCTTTATTTTCCCAAATTCGTTTTGCTATCTCACCATCCAATGCTGTAGGTAGGTCAATTTCCTTCCTTAAGATACCCCGTATTTCTTCATAAGCATCAATATAATGGGTTGCCCTCATTATATTATCTTTATTCATTGAAGCCCATTTATAGTGCTCATTTCGTTTCATGTGATTTTCGAATGAGGTCCAAAATTCATTCATTTTAAATTGAACTCTTTTGTTAACTTCAGCTTCTATTAATGCATCATTCATAATTATAATTTATTTAAATTAAAAAATAAGTGCATGTCGTACCCACGGTTCTGTTTTAATTATACATTTACCTATTTGCCCCAACCCGATTATCATAGGTCTGCCTCTCACCTAAATCTATTTGGGTTGCATCCTCGGTAGTGCAAACGAGTAATAAAGGCATTTACCAACGAAGTCTTTGGTATCTTTCCTATTTTATGACTTCTCCTTTATTAAACTCTCCTACCTCTAGCAGTGATGCCGTGAAGTTCCTCACCGTAGTGCGTATAAACCTCTGACTTATTTTTACAATTATACTATAAAACTTTGATATAAACAAATTAAACCTTTAATTTATCATATTCATGCCTAACTTTATCTATCTCAAGTTTTAATTTATTATATTTTTTATTTAATTCTAATTTCTTTGATAATTCATCTTCATATCTTTGTATAATCTCATCATCTGCCAACTCAACGTTAAATCCTGAAAATTCATAACCATTATGGTCAGTATGATGTTCTATAGCTATATGTGTCGCACCTTTCTTTTTATACTTCTTCAATAGCTTTTCTAAATCACTAATTTTAAGTGGTGTTGTATCAACATAGTATCGTACTTTCTTTCTAATTGAATCATTTTTAATTGAATCTATAATGTATATTTCATCATTTTCATAATCATACCCAAAACTATCCTGTAGTTCAAAATCCAATTCACTTAATTCATCAACACCAACTAAGTCTTTCCTAATATATATTTTTCTACCTTTGTTATTCATTACTTATTTTTTAAAAGTTCATTTTGTTCTTTAATTTCTTTTGAATTATCCATCTATTAATTTATTAAGTTCGACTTCCGTTAATTTTATTTTAGTTGTTGATTTTATTTCATTTTTCCTTTTATGTTCAGGTACATAATACTCATATGGGTTAGGTCCCCATTGTTCAACCTTCTTTTTTTGTTCAATAATTAAAGGTATCATATCAATCCAATTCTTTGTGTGCGTATAATATCTCCATCTACCTTCTATCTTATGCCATTTGCTGTGGCCAACTGGAAAATCACTTCTAACATTCCATCGGTAGCTATATTGAGCTCTACCTTTATGGTCACCAAATCTAACTGAACCTATTCTACTATCACTAAAACGTATATAAGCACTACCAGTGGTGGCCGCATGCCATAAATAACATTCAACCCCTTCCGCTTTTAAACGTTTAATTACTCTTTCAGCTAATTTCTTAAAATTCATCATCAGCTAATTTCTTAAAATTCATCATCAGTTAATGGAACAAATAGTATCTATTCCAAATATCTTTACCGCTCATAATTTCCTTTATCTTGGCATTGTATCTTTCAACAACATCTGGATGTTCTTTCGGAAGTTTTAACTCTTTAGTTATTTCTTTCATAATACCGTCCTTAACCTTTTGATTTTTACTTCTATGACATTTTTGACCTTCCTTTTGTGCATTAGATAACATCTTTCGATATTTTTTGTGACTCCGCACTTCTTCCTCAGTCATTCCATTTTCAGACATAAGCCTACGAAGTAACTTACTTTCGTCTTTGTTCATTATATGAACACCTTCAGGAGCATTTTTATTCTTGCTACCAAATTCTTGCCCAAACCAATATTCGTCACAATCATCCCAATAACTCATAATTCTATATTTTATATTAGAATACAAAGATATGAAAAATATTTTAATTACACAAATAAAACTATGATTTTCTTTTAATCTACACTTTAACGATATTATAGGTAGAATGTCGAAATACTTTGATAATTGGGTTATTTGTTGTATCTTTGTAAGATTAACTCAAAAATAAAAATTATGAATTGGACATTTAAGAGTAAATTGGAAGATAATGAAGAAGCTAAAGAAACAATTGAAATTGTTAATAAGTTATTAGATAGAACTGATGTTGAAAGAATGATTTCACCTAAATCAGATGAATACTTTCTAATAGATAGGGTAAATGAATACTGTATGGTTATTGGCCATGATAAAATAATATTGGCTAACCATAAATTTAGTACTACTGTGGAATTAGGTTTATCATTTACGGAAAAGGTTAAAAGTATCGTAAGAGATAGACTTGAAGATGAACGACAAGCCTTAAAAGAAACCTTATTTGAGAATAAGATTGATTTACTTAAACGAATTAAAGATTCAATTTAAATGTTGTATTTTTGTGCGGAATGTCGGATTCGAACCGACAGCTCAACCTTGGAAGGGTCACATGTTAGCCATTGGACACCAATCCCGCAAGTCGGTGTCTCAACTACCTTTCACACCTAGCAGTTCACTAAGGAGTGTTGAGTCAGCTCTCAACAATATATTACTTATACAGTTGCTGGGGTTGTTTTACCTCATATTTCTTTCAACCAATTACCCTTATGAAGCAATTGGAATTTTAATTTACGTAAAGACTTATCTCTAATCAAAGCAATTCTTGCTTTGCTAAGTTCTAACATATTTGATACTTCTTTGATACTTACTGGTTCTCTACCATCTAAGCCATATAATAATATTAATATGGTTTTCTCTTCATCATTTAACCTACTAAGTAATACTTCAGTTCTAATGTCAGAATCACCTAACTTAACTAAGTCATTTGAATCGAAATCATTTGAATCTTTTAACAAATCTAATAACGTTATAGAATCATCATCTTCTCCTAAAGGTGCGTCTAATGATTGTACCTTATTACTTAAATTATCAATAAAAAACTCTATTTCAGAATCACTAAACTCATTACCTAAATGGTCTACCAATTCATTGTAAGCTGGAGTTCTTTCTAACTTTTGCTCCAACAAGGTATATTCTTTTTTCATTTTAAATGATTTAATATATTTACCAAGTGGTGGTCTAACAATTTTACTGTTTGCTTGTATGTGTGCTATTATTGTTTGTCTAATCCACCATACAGCATATGATATAAATTTAAAACCTCTTGATGGGTCAAACTTTTCTGACGCTTTAAGCAACCCTATATTACCCTCATTGATTAAATCTTCAAATTTAATCCCATATATTTGATATTGTTTTGCAACACTTATTACAAATCTTAGGTTATGTTTTACTAATAATTCTTTAGATTTTTCATCACCATCAAACGCTTTTACCGCAATTTCATACTCTTCTTCAGGTGTTAAAATCTTAATTGATTGAATGTCATTGAAGTACATTTGTAATGAAGGTGAACTTCTATCTGTTATCGATGGTGTTACCACTAATTCTCTCATATCTTATTTTTAATTTACTACAAAGATACGAAATATTAATGTAATAACCAAATCATACCTTATAATTTAACAACTTTGGTCACAATATCTTGTACCACAAGTTTCACAATCCAAATGGCTCGGAGCACCCACTCGTACACGATACGAGACCCTTGAAATACCAATCCAAAATTCTAACCACTTAAACTATGGGTGCATTCGGTAATTAACGGTAACGTTTTGTGATTTTCTATAAAATCAATCCATTGTAAACCAATTAATTACACTTTTTATACCACCTTAACGGTAACATCTGGTAATTTTTGTGACCCCGACAGGATTCGAACCTGTGACATTTCCGTTAAAAGCGGAAAGCTCTAAGGATTTCTCCAAACCAACTGAGCTACGGGGCCATTAACCTATTTTTTAAAGATGTTAGGTTAAAACATCTCCCTCTTTATCTTTATTTCATTTTGCGACCTAATCTTTTATATATAATATATCAAAAAGTACAAAAGTTCCAAAGTTACTCCACTAGGGCTCGAACCTAGACTCTTCTGGCTCAAAACCAGACGTGTTAACCAATTACACCATGGGGCAATATTTACTAATATTCCATATCGTAATATGCGATATGTCACAATTCATAATGTATCTGACTTAAGGTAATTAATCTTATCACCAGATTGTAGCCTGACCTCTCCACGAAGCTGAAGCTAGACATCAATAATTGCTTTCTACATGTATAGTTGGGAAGGAGGGATTCGAACCCCCGAAGCCTAAGCACCTGATTTACAGTCAGGCCGTTTTGACCGCTTACCTACTTCCCAATTTTAAAGAGGACGACACCAAAACCGCTAAGTTCAGGTTTGTTATAAACATACCCAATATGCCCTGTCATCTTACTTGTCACTTTAACTATACTCGCTATAACTGGCTCGATAGTCTACTCACCAAATAATATCCTCTTTTTGTGGGGCACCATGTCGGAATCGAACCGACCAGCCTTCTGGGTTACAAATCCAGTACCTTCTCCTATTCAGTCTATGGTGCATATCATCCAGTGTTAAGTGCTTTATATGTTGGTATGCGATATAGGCAAATGATAATTTTGGTTCAGTTCAGACTATCAACTGAACTTTGTGACCCCCACGGGCTTCGAACCCGTAACCCTCTCCTTAAAAGGGAGATGCCCGTCCACTTGAGCTTCGAGGTCATTATAAGAGACAAGACATTGTTAACCATGCTACCACGTATTTCTTAGGTTCACTATTCTCTTATTTCATTTTACGACCTAATCTAAATCCTTCTGGAATCTAGACGATGCCCCAATAAATCTAATTTTATGCTAGGATACGTTTCTCCTTCTATGAATTAGTAACAGTCTGGTCGTCGGGAAAGTCGGAATCGAACCGACCATACTGAAGCTTCCAAGGCCCCGTAGCCTTTTTTCATTCTACCTTGGTCATTTCCCGTTTTTTAATATATTCTTTTAATTTATACATAAGTAAAGATTTTGAACCAAAATCCAAAAAATTTTCATGTCTAAGGGGTGGGATTCGAACCCACGATGTTATTTCTAACTCTTGCACCCAAGGCAAGCGAGTCTAGCCATCTGCTCTAACCCCTAGATAAAAATACAATATTTCAAAGAACTCCAATTTTATAGATTTGGAAACTATTAAACGCAAAAAACCCAGTTGAAATTGTTTTATCAACTGGGTTTTTATATATTGTTTATATAACTATATTCTACATTAGAATTCTGTTATGTCACTACAACGTATACTCAGTTGACCTTGGGACTTCCCGCCCTTCGGTTGATACTGTTTCGTATATGTTGTATAATTTCTCATTATTTCTTATTTTGGGATTTACCCTTGTTATTAATATATAGTGCAAATATAGTAAATGTTTTAATATAAAACAAGTTTTTTTGCAATTATTTTTAAATTATTTTTTAACTACTTGATTATCAGTCTTATATTTTTTTTATATAATTCATCAATTTCTAAATTTTCACTGATACGATATACTTCAGTATATAATAATTCAACATTATATTTAGTTTTCGCCTTATAAGTTACTTGAACGACAATATCATTTTTATCAAAAGCATCCATTAAAGCTAACTCAGTTGGAATGTATGATAATTCATTCTCACATTTATATTTAGTTCTAATCATCACTCTAGGGACTGTGAACTACCCATCCACACTTCGTGATGGATGGGCTTCAAGTTTCATTGACTTGCCCAACGACAACGCCTCCACTTGTTTTTGTTTATTGTCCGAAATGCGTCCCACATTCAGACATGAAAATTCTTTTCATTTGCTTTCCATGATTTTATGGAAGTGGCAACATTCACAATTGCATTTTCAGCTTGGTTACAGATACCAACTCAATGCTGGTCTGGCTACACTCCCCATTTAGTGGTACAAGATGGACTCAAACCACCAACCTTGCCTACTTCAACCGTTTATCGGATGTTTCAACACGCTCTATCAATTGAGCTACTGCGCCTTTCAAAATGAATATGTGTGGTAGGCAACTCATATCGTCATGTATTCACATATTCATTTTATAGTCGGAATGGTAGATTTGATACTACATTACCTTCCAGCAATAGGAAGTGTCTTCAAATTAGACGATATCTCCGTTAAAGGCTTGAGTGTTGGGCCCTTGTAATACCTTTTGCTTTCGGTTTCCCTATTTCACACACCTCATGTTTCCACTTGGTAGGCATCATTAAGACAGTCTTGGAGTGACTGCAAACTCTTTTACCACAGATTGATATAAACCAATTTCACTACCTAGCTCCCTTGCGAGGATGAGAAGGTGCGACCCTCCTACTAACGATACCTAGTCTCCGTTTCAGCGTTACCCTTGTGAGGTTAATAACTGCCCACATATTTCAGTGGGATAACTTAATTTTGTATCCGTGACCGCTAGAACTTTTACTTATCTTTGCTTTTTTAACATAAAAGTGGTTGGGCTATCGCCCCACCTAATTGATTAGCGATGCTCTCTCTTACAGGATGTGTCTAGCAGTTGACAAACGTGCTGGCTTTTGACCAGTTTAGTTTACGACACCCCGTTGCAGTGTTTTACCACCACATCATTTCTTCATTACTTAGATTTACAAATTAACTTAACTTAATATAACGCTTGGTTTCCCAAGATTATAATGAAGCATCATTATTAAACATTCCATAACAAATCATGATGAAATCAGCCTATCCGCTTTTTACACGTTTCAACCGAAATCTACTAACCGCCTATTGATATTTCTATCTCAACTCCCCGAAGCTAGGGAGTGAACTCGTTAATCTCAGCCATTCAGCCATTGACCCTTGTTCGTAGTTAATATGCTTACACAGATTGTTGACCCGAAAGCCCTCAACGCAATGCCTTGTTTGGACATCACTTTATACCTATCACTAGGTTTATCTTTTCCCGAAGGAAGGAGCATAAGCACCCCATTATTTTCAATATTTTAATGAACGTATTTTAATTCTTGTGCAAATATACAACTTATTTTTTAATTAAACAAGTTTTTTGCGATTTTTTTTAAAAAAGTTTTAAGAGCCTCACTTAAAGTTGTTTTATAATGATTTCGCCTCATTATAACTTTCCTATTTTTACTCTGCAAATGTACATAATATATATTTAAAAAACAAGTAAAATAACAAAAAATTTTAAACTTTTTTTAACTACTTGATTTTCAGCATTTAAAAAATAAAAAGGGCTTGAAGTTTCTCTCTTCGGCTGGTGAACCAGGTGATTTGGATAGCCCCTTTTAAAAATGATTGGTATCTATATTCGTTTAACATGATAGCTAAATCCCTATCTAGATACCAATTCATACGTTTGGTATCTACATGTGCAAGAAATTTATTTTCCATGGAAAACATTTTATGGTTCCCATATGGAAGTTTTTTAGAATTGTCATAGTTGTCATAATATTATTATTTTAAAGATTAATATACGCTTTTAAACCACCATAAACATTGAGTCTCCATTCCCAAGGTCTGTAAGAACCAGAGGGGTCATCATATTTGGCGGCCAAATCCCCTCGTTGCATTAATGTTGTTTTTAAATTAAGACTTAACCACTTGGTTAAGAATATAGCAAAATCATCAGTGATTTCAAGACTTATATAACTTAAGTTATCTTCAGGGAAATTTCTTATAATAACCCCAGCACCACCATAAATTGCGTTATCAAAATAACCTAAATTAAAAGGCAATTTATTATTTCTAAAATTGTAACCCCCTTGAAGGCCATAACGAGTGAAATTGAATTCATATAAATCAGCATACTCAAAAGTCAAACCAATTACAAGACTACCAGTTCCATCATAATCACCTTCCATCATAAATTCAAATCTCACATCTGGAGTAAAAGGTTCATTACCATAATCATCTATAGTCATTGCTAACTTAATATCTTGATAAAGACTAAAAGATAGCCTAGGGTCTTCTCCAGCAACTTGCGCTGAAGATATACTAAATGTTAATAAAACGATTATATATAGTAATACTTTTTTCATAATGATTGGTTTTAATTGTGTAATTATACATAATTAAAACAAAAAAAACAAATTTATTTATAAAAATTCAATAGCTAATGTTAGGGTTGGCGTCCAATCACCGCTATAATCATCATCTACATCATAATAATGTGTGTAACCTACATGTGAACTACCCACCCACGCCAGAGCCGATGGGTTGGGCTTCAAGTTTCATTGACTCGACCAATGTCAACGCCTCCACTTGTTTTTGTTTATACTCCGATTGCATCCCAAAACCAGAGTTAATACAAATATACGACTTTATTTTTAAAAGTCAAATCTTTTTGTTGCTTACAACCCATTCACGCTAAAGCGATGAATGGGTTTTACGCTCCTTTATAAATTACTTGTTGGGCTTAAAGCTTGTCTAAAACTAATTGGTACACCAAGGCCATTAACTTGCCGAATAATCCTTTTGATTTTGTCATTTTAAAATTTTTAATGTTATTGATGTCGCAACGATATGAATAATATTTTAAACTACCAAATATTTTTTAACTTTTTTTAATAACCTAGTTTTTTACTACTTTTTTTAAGTTTACTATCGATGGTAGCACTCTTTAATTTATTTTCTAACGTCGTATTCTTTTTACTGATTTCAGCTATAATTTTAGCTAAGTCTAACGGAGTTTCTAAAATTTCAGATTTATTTTTAAAATCTTGAATTGCTTCATAAATAAATGCGCCAGTAAACCCTTCTGATTTAAAGAAATTAACCAACATTTCATCAGTTAATATTTTTATATCCTCTTCACTTACTGAATTATATTTTTTATCTAAATTTTCTAATGATTTAATAATTATCGACTTAACATTTTCATTTGTCAATTCATCAAAGAATAATAATTTATGGAAACGGCCTGGCCTCTGTGCGGCTAAATCAATTAAATGTGGCGCATTTGTACTTGCAATAACACCTACATTATCAGGTAATTTGTCAACACCATCTAATATATCTAAGAAAGCACCTAATAATGGGCTATATGAACCATGATTCCTATCACCTAGATATAAATCAATATCATCTAATATCAACACACAAGGTGCTAAAATTTTAGCCAATTCAAATTTGTCTTTAATGATTTTACAGATATTTGTTTTAATGATTGTAACATTTTGATTATTCAAAAGTTTACTAATCGCCCTAGTTGACTCGGTTTTACCCGTTCCTGGCGCACCACTAAACATGTATCTAGGTAGCACCCCTTTCTTCTCGAATAACTTAATGTACATATTTAAATCATCCATCAAATCTTCAGGTAAGAATACATTATCAAAAGATAATTCTTTAAGGTCACGTATTTTCCACTCTAAAAACTCATCAGCGATTGTTAAATAACTACCTTTTAAGTTGGAACTATCAACAGCTAATTTAAATAACTTATCATATACTACATGAGATTTAATATCATCATCATCTAAGCTACTTAATCTAACTAAATTTCTAACTTGACCACCTTCTCTAAACGCTAATAAAACAAAAGTCATATTATTACCATTAATACTAATTAAAACAGTATATTCAAACACCACAGGTGGATAATCAGGTAAATAATCAATATAGTTATTATCTATATTTAAGATACCTTTAAATTTAACACCTTCATAAGATTCGACTCCTTCATTAGTTCGTTTATGACTTAACAGATTAAAGAAGTTAAAAAATATCGCCATGATTGGTTTATTTACTTCATCATAAAAACTAACCTTCGATTTATAATTATTTCTTGAAGTGACCTCTTCATCATAATAAAAATCTTCACCCATATCTATAGCAGTTGCTTCGTTGACCTCTTCATCCCAACCTTCGAAATCTTTATTTGACGTTATTTTTCTACTCATCATTAATTGTTTTATCATTTAACCCCTTAGCGAACACTAATGCTTCATCATGGTTGTTAAATTGTTTACTATCTATTTGTTTTCCCTTACTGTTAGTTACAATAAAATAACCATTTTTGTTATCAAATTTAAACCTAACCTTAAAATTTAACCCAGCACAAGATTTGCTAGGCTTACTCAATTTAATTTTTTTGTTCGCCATCGTTTCTTTTTATTTAAGCAAATATACTATTTTAATTGTTTACTAACAAATAATTTTGTTATTTTTTTTAAAAACTTTTTTTGAGACTCATGTAATAACCTTTCTGCGAAGTCTAACGTCTCCCATATAGTAATATCGTTCTCAGGTAATTGCATGCCCGTATAGGTGCATTCAAACATGCTAACGCATGTCAAGTCTAAATTCAATTCAGACAGCGGGAAATCGACTAAAAACAAGTGACCTTGTATCTTTTTATTCTTACTAGAATATGATTCTATTCCTAAATCTTTATAAAATGTAATATTCTCATAAAGTTTCAAATCTAAATTAGTTTCTTCTAAAGCTTCTCTGATTGCAGCTTCTTTTGAAGTTTCACCTTCTTCGTATAATCCTTTAGGTACTGACCATACAGCTAATGTATGACCCATTGCATGAGTAACCAATATCTTCCCTAAACTATCTATTATAAACGCACCATTTGTTATCTCCATATTATTGTTTCCACCAAGGTATATCTTCTTCTTTTATTGGTTGTTCGTATTTGTATATTCTAACCTTTAAATTCATTTTTTTTGCTAAATCTATCATGTGGGCTGTGCCTTTAGATGATTTATCCCAGAAAGCAATCAACGCATCAGCATATTCAGCCATTTCTTTATTACGCACCATTCCAGCGATTTTCCAATAAGGTTTGCCTGATTTATCACACCCAATTTGACTTTCTGGTTTATCTTCAACACTGTCCCAATTTGCTGGAAATTCTTTTATTGGATAACCCATAAATCTAGCAAATTGTTCACCTAATTTATCAGCCCCATTTGCTTTACCAGAAACCACTTCAACATTTTGTTTATTTTGAAGTATGTGCATACAGAATTCAGATAACGTTCTAAAATCATCGAAGTCCCTACCACCAGCAATTATAACTCTAAATTTATCTTCCATTATTTTAATAATGTTATACGAAAAGAAAGCAAGTCTAAATATTTAGACTTGCCCATTCTTTCCGAAAATTTACCATAAAAGTTTTTATGGTTTTTATTTCTAAAAGCTAACCCTTTACCCCATATTCGAAACCAGAATATGCCATTACCTGTATAGATATATAACGGCCCTATTCTCATATTTATTTATATTCAGTATATATCCATAACACACCATTCTCATCTTTAATTGGCTCATTCATAGGCCAATCACATGGTACGTCTACTTTAATTTTATTACTTATTCCAGTATCATTATCACTTAATGTAATTCCAGTTTCAACTGTTGCATTGGCATTTAATACTAGATTTATTGAACTCGCAACAGTACCTTCAACTATCAATTTGGCACCAACTGGAGTGTTATAAGCTTTATCTTCTTGATAGCTTTCAAATATTAACGTACCGCTTCCATTTATATCACCTTTAATTATACAATTTACTGACCTCATATGAAGTTCTTTACCTTCAGGTATTGTAATTGAACTTTGGAATCCAATCCATGGGCCTACAGAATAAGTTTGGTCTATGTCATTTTTAATCATCCCCGAAAAATATCTCCCACTAAGGTTATTAATATCAATATTTCTACTTTCCCAATCCATCCAAACTGGTGTTTCTTTTGTACTAGGAATGAATCCTTCAGCTGTATATGCTTTACTGGATGAAGATTTAAGTGTCATTCCAGCTGTTACTTTTTGTTTATAAACTGTTTTAGTACAGTTATCTGGTTGACATTTGGTTACCATGAAGCCTATTTGCGCTATTAACAATATGACTCCGATTGCATAAATAATGTTTTTGTTTTTCATAATTTGTTATTTTTAATATTTAAGCAATGATACAAAAAAAAATTTACATAAACAAATTATTTATATAAATTTTCTAACTTTTTAAAGATTAAATGCAAATATTCCCGATAATACGCACTTTGCTTATATTCATCAGTAAGCCATTTATCGTTAAATTTTAACTCTTCTATTAAAGATTCGCTATCCATTTATTTCATTAATAATTGATATTTATCAAAATTTACCATATAACCATCATGTGGAAAACGTGAACTACCCACCCACGGCAGAGCCGATGGGATGGGCTTCATGAGTCAGCACTCTCACTAATGTGGGCAGTTCATCATGATTTTTAAGAGTGTGTTCCCCACTCAAAATATTTTTTAATGCAAATAATTTAATATTTATGGCAGCGTTTACATCTCTATCAAGAACAGAATTACACTTTTGGCAAGTCCAAGACCTATCTTTTAGTGTCAGTTCTTTATTTATGTATCCACAACAGTTGCAAGTCTTGGATGATGGTGCAAAACGTCCTATACGTAGAATGTTTTTACCATACCATTCAGCCTTGTATTCCAACATAGTTACAAAAGTTGACCAGCTTACATCATTTATTGCTTGTGCTAAATTGTGGTTTTTGACCATATTACTTACTGCCAAATCCTCTAAACAAATTGTTTGGTTCTCACGAATTAATTTAGTGGATGTTTTATGCAGAAAATCTTTACGTTTGTTTACTACTTTTTCGTGTAGTAAGGCAAGACGGTGTTTAGTGTGTTTACCTTTGTTTTTTGAATATTTACGTTGTACATATTTTAGTTTACTTTGTGCTTTTCGTAAGTTCTTTGGATTTTCAAATACTTCACCATCAGATGTAATTGCAAAATCTTTAATACCCAAGTCAATGTTGTGTTTTCTTTAATAGGTGCTTTAATAGGCATTTCAGTATTAGTATCAACCAATACTGAAACAAAATATTTACCTGTTGGGGTAACACTTATGGTAGCACTTTTAATTGTTCCTTTAATTTCTCTATGCAAAACTATATTAATTCCTTCTTTGAATTTAGGAATAATCAAAAGGTCATTTTCAACTATTACGTTTTGTGGAATTGAAAAAGATTGTTTTCCTTTATGTTTAGATTTGAATTTTGGAAAACCTGCACCTTTAAAGAATTTCTTAAATGCAATATCCATATTTTGTATAGATTGTTGTAATGATTGGCTGTTGACTTCTTTTAACCACTCACATTCTTTTTTAAGTTCTGGTAGTTGTTTGATTAAGTCAAAAGGAGAAAAATTATGTTTAGAACCTAAATACGCTGTATTTTTGTTTCTAATGCAAGGTTATACACAAAACGACTACTACCAATATGTTTGGCAATCAACTCTTTTTGTGAGTTTGTTGGGTATAATCTATATTTAAATCCTTTAAGCATATATTATTAAATAGTCTAAACTTTTGCAAAAATACAATATTATTTTGACAAAACCAAATATTTGTTTAAATTCACAAAATGTAAGCGACAAATGTAGTAATTAACCTTGACTTAAAATATATTGACGAATAGTATCTGGACTTGCTTCACCAATAGAGCAAACGAAATACCCTGCTGACCAAAACATACTTTTGTACCAATACTCCCTACGAAGCAATGTTGAATGTAATTGCCAAATATGATATGTAGATTGTTGTTTTAACCTACGTACAATTTGAGATATAGACAAACGAGGTATGTACCTAATTAAGAAATGTATGTGGTCTATATCACTTTGAAATACCTCTACATTAAAATCTGAATTATCTATGATGTTGTTGAATATTACATACATATCTTCTTTAAGTTGATTAACTAATAATGGTTTACGATATTTTGTAACCAATATAATATGTGCTTTAAGATAATGTTTTGAATGGTTTGTAGAAATGTAATTTGATTGCATAATGTAGTATTTTGTTTAAATTATTTACAACCAAAGACGGAATGATTTAAACAAAATACGGTATGAAATAAATTAATTTTAACCAAAGTTTGTGATTTAGATAAAAATATTGTACTTTTACAAAAGTTTAGACTATTTAATAATATATGCTTAAAGGATACAAATACAGAATATTTCCAACAGATGACCAAAAAGACCAACTACAAAGGTATTTTGGTGTAAATAGACTTGTCTATAATTTGGGGTTGGAAACCAAGACTGTTGCGTATGCCTCAAATAAAAAATCAATATCTAAATATGATTTAATAAAACAACTTCCAGAATTGAGAAAAGAATTTGACTACATTAAAGAATGTCCAAGTCAAGTATTACAACATAGCATAATCAATTTAGATACAGCATATCAAAACTTTTTTAAGGGTAAAGGTCAATTTCCTAAATTTAAAAATAAGTATTCCAAACAGTCAATTACGTTTCCACAAGGATTTGAAATATCGTTTAAAGAGGGAATACTAAAGCTACCTAAATTAAAAGAAGTTGCTATTGATTACCACAGAGAATTTAAAGGTTTACCTAAAAGAGTTACATTAACTAAAACAGTAACTGGTAAATATTTTGTTTCAATATTGGTTGATACTCAAACCGAAAAACCAAAGAAAAAATCAATTAAAACTGAAACATCTGTTGGTATTGATTTTGGAATTAAAGATTTAGCTATTACTTCTGATGGTGTAGTATATGAAAATAAAAACTTCTTTAAATCACAACAAAGAAGATTAAGAGTTGAACAAAGAAGCCTTGCAAGAAAACAGAAAGACTCAATAAATAGAGAAAAACAAAAATTAAAAGTAGCATTACTGCAAGAAAAAATTCGTAACCAAAGGACTGATTACTTGCACAAAATATCTACTGAATTAGTTAAATCTTATAATACAATTGTATTGGAAGATTTGTCTGTTAGTAATATGGTTAAGAACCATAATTTAGCTAAAGCAATATCTGATATGGGTTGGCGACAATTAAGAACAATGCTTGAATATAAGACTGAATGGCAAGGTAAAAATCTTGTTGTAATTGGAAGGTTTGAACCAAGCAGTAAAGTATGTTCTAACTGTGGAAACCACAAGAAAGATTTAAAACTTTTAGATAGAACTTATGATTGTGATAAGTGCGGTAATTCAATTGATAGAGATGTAAACGCTGCATATAACATAAAGAATTTCGGGGTTAGGGACAACCCTTTGTACGCTAACGTGAGCCATTAGGCTGTGCGTTGTGCAGGAAGCCCACACATCTTTTTAGTGTGTGGGTAGTTCACCGTGGGTAGTTTCGTATAATTTTCGATAATCCTTACTCATAAATATAATATAATAAATTATATTCATAAGTAAAGAATGTTTGTGGAGACAAAGGAAATCGAATCCTTCTCTCGGACATTGTGGACACGCTGGGATTCGAACCCAATCTTCCTCATTGCAAATGAAGAGCATTTGCCATTTATGCTAACGGCCCATATTTATTATCCCATTTATTAACTTTTTTTATTAAATCTTCTAGATTAATACTACTTTTACCATCTTTTTTATTATTTTCACCATGCCTCATTAATTTACAATTGGCTGGGTGACTAATATAATACGGGTCAACACCATTTTTAAATCCTTCACTAATTGAGTACATATGGTCTCTACTTATCCCATTTGGATTGTCACCCATATTTTTAGCTTTATACCAGCCATACTCTTCAATCAACCAAAAATCAAATTTATCTGGGTATGAATTAAGACTAAATTTAAATTTACAAGCTTTACGGTATTCAATTTTATCACTCCTATCAAATGAATCTAACCATAGTTCCCTTTTAAGCTTTTTAGTTTTTAAGGCCTTGTTAATAACATCTTTAGTATGTAATTTACTCCAATTAATGTTACCAACTTTTGCTTGGGCTTTTGCTGATATTGAGAGATTCTTTCTTCTTTCAGGGTCACGATTGGCCAATAAAACTTTTTCAGATTTTTTAGCGATTTCAGATTTTTTACTTTTATCTTCTTTGGACCAAGTTCTACTATTAGCACAAGACCTAGAACAAAACTTACCCTTTTTATGGTGGTTATTACCACACTTTGGACATTCTTTCATATTAATAAATATCACAAAATAATCGAAACGACCACATAAGTTTAGGTAAATGTCCAACGCCTTGCCTTGGTACATGTGCCCCCCATATTGCGGTTTTCGGAGGGCTCGAACCTCCATCTCTGTACTGACACGCACAGTATCTTTTGCCATTTAGACGATAAACCATATTAATTTTTTGGAAACAATGGGACTCGAACCCATATCTTACCAATAGCTATCCTAACCAGTTAGACGATACCCCCAAGGAAATTAATAACCTTAGTTTGCAAACTTGTAGCCCATGAGAGAGTCGAACTCTCGTTTACAGGTCGAAAACCTGTCGTCCTAACCATTAGACGAATGGGCCATATTTGGGTAGAATCAATGTGCACATTGTCTACCGAGACTAGTTTCATTACCTAAGACTTCATAGATAAGAGGATTAACTATCACAATTTGTGGTCGGAGTTGGAATCGAACCAACGACACATGGTTCTTCAATAACTTTTTGGTATAGTGGCTTGAACTGGAATCGAACCAGTGACATATGGATTTTCAGTCCACTACTCTACCAACTGAGTTACCAAGCCTTATAGAAAGGTTTTACCTTTATACTCTAAATTTATTTTTTCTAAAATCCCATAAGTGCTATGTTCTAATCTGTGACACAGTGCACATAATAATTCACACTTATCCAATTCTTCTTTACCCCTTTCCCAAGATTTATTAGCCAAGTTTAAACCACTTGGATTAAAATCTTTTTGATTTGGGTCTTTATGATGAAAATCAAATCCTGATACATCACCCTCCCAACCACATCTTTTACATTCACCACCTAGATATTCAACAGCTAATTTCTTGACTCTATATCTCCTTAGATTAGTGTTACACGTACCACATAACTTCTTTTTAGATGTCTTACCACACACTAGACAATTATTAGGTTTATTTTTATGTAATGTTATATTAAACTTATCTAAAGTTCTATAAACTGTTTTCCTACCTATTTTTAATTCTTTTGATATAACTGTGGCTGTTTCACCAGCGTTATACATTTCTATAATCTTTTCGTCTCTACTCATATTAATAAATATGAAGTTTTTATTAAAAGACACATTTTTTAAAAAATAAATTCTACCAAAATGTCAAATAACTTATTATGCTCTACCCGACCATTATTATTTGTACTGCCGACCAGATTCGAACTGGCGTCTGCAAGGTTGAAAGCCTTGTGTACTTGACCGCTATACTACGGCAGCAAATTTGTGGGAACTAAGAGAGTCGAACTCTTACCTTATGGGCTTCAACCATACGAACTACCATTATTCGAAGTCCCCTTATGAACCATTTAAAAACCTCCCCGACAAGGGTTAAAACAATGATTCTTTGTTTTATTTTTGGCAACTACAACGGGAGTCGAACCCGCTACATGGATAAACCAAACCTGAGTGACAGTCAGGTACACCAACCGTTATGCGCTGGTACTGTTTGAGGGTTACATTAACCCTCTTAATTGTTCTTTCAACTCCTGAATCTTTCTTTGTTGAAGTGGTACATTAATTTCCACAGTATTAGAGGTTTTTTTAGTTAAAGATAAAGTTAATTCATCTTCTAACATTTTGATTCTCTCAATTAATCTATTTCTCTTTTTATCAATCTTACCCATAACCATTTTCTTTTTTCCATTGGTTATGCAACCAATTTACGTGTTCATACGCTGAACCTTTACCTTCATGAATATCATTGAATCCATTCTCTTTAGTGATTACAGATTCTTTAGGTGTTACTGAACCTCTATATTTAGTTCCATAATTACCAGTGAATTTTTTAGTTACTGGGTCGAAATCTCCCCATTTACTATAACCATCACCTATCCATTCAATATAATACTTTTTTCCTGTTTCTGGATAGAACATTATCTCTCTTCCAGTTTCATCTCGATTAAGTAGGAAATTCTTAATCACTTCTTTATTTATCCCATGATAATCAAATTTAATTTTGCGGATGTCACGGGGGTCGAACCCGCAATCGCTTGAGTGACAGTCAAGCATGTTACCTACAACACCTCACATCCGTTTATAACAAAAAAAAATCTCATCCGATTTGGATGAGATTTTGTCTTATTGTTTTTATTATTTTTTAAATAACTTAACTTTCATTTTTGACAATTCTCATCCTACCCAAGCTAAAATCTGCCTCGGCTGCGAAAAATTCGTTTTCAAATATGTTAATTAAGTTTCTCATTACTTTTATTTTGTGGTACTTTATTAATACCGTTATTAATATATAGTGCAAATATAGTAAATGTTTCAATATAAAACAAATTTTTTTGCAATTATTTTTAAATTATTTTTAAATTATTTGATTTTCAATTAATTAAAACCTTGATTTTTTAAATTAATTTCAGAACTTTACCTAATTCAATGCTAAGTATTTCAGAATCATCAAATGCCACATAAGAAAAACCTTTTTCTTTAACCCTATCCATCATAACACTACCAGTGTCATATGGTACACCTAAAGCGTGACATAACTCTCTATATAGCCTTGCTTTTAATATTAATCTATCTAAACGAACTTTGGGGTCCAATAAGATTAATTTGTTATTCAAATCAATTTCAGATAAACCTTCAATTTGCTTATCCTCTTTTGCTATTAGTATATAACTAACTTTACTTAATAATTGTTCTTGAATATCGTAGCCATTTTGGGCGGCTTCGTCAACGAATTCCTCAAGATATTGAACAATAAGTGAATCGTTCATAATTACTGACCCATTGGTTTGTCCAAAACTAAAGGTTAATGTCAACATTAATAATACAAGTAGGGCTGTTTTTTTCATGTTTTTCTAATTTTAATTCGGCTAATTTATGAATTCTTTTTTAGATAGCCTAATTTTTTCCATTTTTTTTTCAAAATGCTTATTCTATTTATACCTATTTCGTTGATATGATTGTTTTCATCGACATAATCAGGGTATTGTTCAGCATAAAACTTTTTAACATCTTGAGATTTGTTGATTAAAATTTCAGCATTCTCAATCATTTTATTCAAAGCATTTAATTTATCTAATAATTCTTCATCATAAGTTTTTAACAACTCCTTCCTTAGATTTTCTCTAATTGGGTAGATATTTTTTAATGCTTCAACTAATTCTTCGTTTAAATTTTCATTTAGATTCATATAAATAATTTTACCATCTCTTGTTCTAAAATTGATAACCTATGTCTTAAATGATTAAGTTTATTATCGTATTCTTCGGATGTTGTGTTAATACCAGCATTTGCTGATTGTAATTTTGATATCTCCCTTTGGATAACATCACTTTCTCTTGTTAAGCTTTCAAATCTTTCAGCTTTTTCTGTTTGTGTCATAATATTAATTATTTTATATACCTAATATATTCAATAAATAGTATTAATCAATAGTTTAGCTAAAATAATTGTTATTATTTTAGCTACAAAACTTATTCGACTAAATACCAGTATTATAGATTATGTATTATTTTATGAATATCTCTAGGGGATACCAATGTGCATTATTTGGTAATTTCTTCAATACGTTTTTTTGGTATATCATAGTGATTCTTATGGAATCAACATCGTTTGATGTTTAAATCTTTGGCCATTGCGTGTAGATTTTCAGTGAACTACCCATTAGCTAAAGACCAATGGGTTTTACGCTCCAAAATATAAATATGTAGAAAGGTACAAAAGTTCCAAAGTCCCTCTAGTCAGAATCGAACTGACGAAATCGTGGGGTCTACTTACTTAAAGAACTTTTAATCCATTTTCTAATTGCGTTATCCGTAACAGTTAGGAAAAATTAAATTATTTTTACTTTAAAATTAATACTTCGGATTGTACCCTTACTCAGAGTCGAACTGAGAACGTTTCTTATGTTTTCCACTGGGTCTAAACCAGCAAGCTTTGCCATTTTGCTCATAAGGGCAGTTTAATAATAATAAAAGCCACGCTGAATTCCAACGTACAGCATAGAGGGTTATTTTATTCTAATTGTAATTCTATATATTTTATCTTCATAGTCATGTTCCCACCTAACAACATCAACTCGTTTATGCCATTCACTAATTTCATATTTAGAACCTTTCATGTCAACTTCCGAAACTTCAATTGTATGCGTTTTCATTGTTTTTAAACTTATTGATTAATTTATATGTTGCAAAATTTTCAGTTACGTTAAAATTATAACCAAAAAACCTAAAACGAAACCCTTTCACATATTTATATTTTCTATATACCCAAAAATAGTTAATTTTTGGAACATCTTTAAATATTGAATACGGAGTTTTTGTTATTCTAATTTCCATAATTTTAATTTTGTACCCCAGTGGGAATCGAACCCACGAAACGACAGGGCTTAAACCTGTTGTGCATTCCAACGTGCACCATGGGGGTGCTTACATAAAAATTGATATATTATTATCGTTTTTTATTATTTTACTACATGTTAATTTTTCTATTATTTCAAAATAACCTTCTATATTTGATGACTTTGTTTTAACCAATTCATTCATAGACATTTCAACTTTTGGTGCTATTATTTTATTCCAATTTTTCATGTAGCCCCATTAGGAATCGAACCTAAGACCTTCTCCGTGTAAAAGAGACGCTCTAAACCACTGAGCTATGGGGCCAATTGTGGGGATGGTGGGAGTCGAACCCACACGCCCCTTTCGAGGCACTGATGCTTAAAACCAGCGTGTCTACCAATTCCACCACATCCCCATTATCATCTAAATAACTGCAATAGGATTCGAACCTATACGTATATGCCTATAACAGAGGGTTCACCCTTCAACCCAGATGGCAAGTCTGCGGCTAGTCATTAAGACGGTTAGGTCCCCGTGGCTACCAATTTCACCATACGCTCATTTAGATATTCAGACCATCATTTTATGTTGCAACATAACAGATGGCCTCACAATTGTTGTGCGGCCAGAGGGATTCGAACCCCCGTTATACTATTCGCCCCCACCTTGTAAGGGTGGTGCTCTTGACCTACTGAACTATGGCCGCATTTTTATTTTGAGCACTAGGTTGGATTCGAACCAACGTTGAGATTTCTCTGGCGGTTTTGCAGACCACCCCCTTCGACCACTCGGAGCACTAGTGCATAAAAAAGCTCGATGCGTTAACATCGAGCTTTTATAACAATTTAAAAAATATATAAATAAATCCTTTAAGTAATTACATAACTCGATGTGTCAGTACACACGACCAACAGACATAAAGATAATAAAGTTACTAAAGTTTTCATTTTCATTTTTATTTAAGAGACTGTTCAGATTCAATCCTTTCCCATTTGGGTTTGTCCAGATGTATTATCCTATCTCTTGTTAATATATATGTGCAAATATAGTAATTGTTTAAATAAAAAACAAGTTTTTTTATACTTTTTTTTAAATTATTTTTTAACTTCCTCATTATCAAGGTAATAATTCTTATAATTTATAAGAATACCTAAGCATGGTAGGTCTGACCTTGTGATTAAATCGATTTCATGCTCATCATCATCATAATGCATATCGAATGTTTTAAGAAAATGAACTTTATCTTGAAATTTGGTAAAGTGTATATTTTCTTTTTTAATCCCTAATCTATTGGCCACTTTATATAAATACTCATTTGTAAACCCTAGACTATCATCTTCATGTTGCCTAGTGGTGGTAATATGAACTTCGTCACCATATTTAATATGACGTTTAGCCAACCTTTGAATTAAAGGTGTTGATAGCGTACTATCAAAATCAAAACTAACTTTCATTATAATGTTTTTCGGTAATCCCTAATTTGAGTTAAATAATCGTCTAATTTTGTAACATCTTCTTTTTTAAGTGCGTCTAGTATTAGGGGTTTTAATTTTAATAATAAATTTTTAAGACCAGTATCCCAGTCTCTCAATCTTGCCGCTTCTTCAAAATCTTCAACTTCTATTGCAAGTGCTAACTGTTCTGTAAATGGTAAAGGTAATATATCTTCGTAATCAATATCTATAACATTTTCTTTACCGTATGGGTAATTTGGTTTATTGGAATATAATCCATTCATAATATCAAAGGGGTTTTTAAGGTTAAATTGGCCTATTTTAATTAAATTAACGCTACATATTGGTCCATCAAGGGTATTCCAGATTAATCTAGAAGCTACCCACTCAGTACCTGATATTGTTTTAATATCATCAGCATCACCTAGAGTTTTAAAATCAATTGTTTTAAGGTCTTCCTCAGTGATTATTGTCACATTTTCAATACCATTAAAAAATAAGTTTAAAATTTCCTCAGATATGGGAATTTTTTTCTCATTTAAAAATCTTTTAGCTTTCTCAAATTGCTCGTCTTCCATCATTAATTTTTATAGTACAAATATATGAATTTATTAAGTCTTACACAAATAAATATCAATATTCTTTGATAATATCTGTTAAATATTGACCGTATCCACTTTTACCCAACGAATGTGACAGTTCAACGAGTTGTTGTGAATCAATATATCGCATTCTCCAAGCAACTTCTTCAATACAACCTATTTTAAGGTTTTGAAGATTTTGGGTTGCTTTGACAAAATCACTAGCTTCATTCAATGAATCAAATGTCCCAGTATCTAACCAAGCAGTACCTCTATTTAATTTAACAACGGCTAAAGAATTATTTTCTAAGTATACTTGATTAATTGAAGATATTTCTAATTCACCTCTATCACTAGGTTGTATAGTTTTAGCTATATTAATCACACTATTAGGGTAAAAATATAAACCTGGTATTGCATATCCAGATTTAGGGGTTTCAGGTTTTTCTTCAATTGATATTACGCTACCTTCAGAATCAAATTCCACAACACCAAATCTTTCAGGGTCTTTTACGTGGTACCCAAAAATAATTCCAGCTTCAAAACCAGTATCAATATCTTCAACGCATTGCTGTAAAATTTTAGATAAACCACCACTATAAAATATATTATCACCTAATATCAATGCTACACTATCACTTCCAATAAATTCTTCACCTATAATAAATGCTTCAGCTAACCCATTGGGCTGTTCTTGAACAGCATACTCAAATCTACAACCTAAATGAGTTCCATCACCCAATAATTTTTTAAATAAGTGTTGGTCCTCTGGGGTTGTAATTATAAGTATTTCATTAATTCCAGCCAACATAAGCGTTGATAATGGGTAATAAATCATTGGTTTATCGTATATTGGCATTAGTTGTTTACTAACGCTAATTGTGAGTGGGTGCAACCTTGTTCCAGCACCGCCAGCTAATATAATTCCTTTCATAACTTTATTTTATTATACAATCTCTGCATTCCCAACTGGAACCTACAGAATTACATGCTTGGTCATACAAGAAAGCGTCATCAACCTTTTTCATACCATATTGTTGTTCCAAGGTTAGCCTTTGTCGCTTACATCCCATCCACGCAAAAGCGATGGATGGGTTTTACGCTCCATTTTATAAAACGCCTATCATCTGTATTAAATTGGAGTGTCATATAACCATTACCATCCTTATCCTTATGTTGGTCATAATTACATCTATCTTGAATGCCTTCTATAATAACATTTAACATTCTTAATCTTTCCTCTAGGTCTAATTTTTCGTCTAAATACTCTTTTAAATGCTTATCCATGTAATTTTTTTAATATTATTAAACAATTCTTTATTGTTGCTTCGTTATATGACTGTCTGGCCAACCAGATGCAATAATTACTCAATTCAGCTTCATCTAAGTCACTATCTTTCTTTCCTTGATGTTTGCCACCAATAAAATGCATTTCGTCCTTAAAACGTCTGAAAATGTCGCATTTAACCTTTTTATTAATATGTTTGGTTTCACTAATATTAATCAGAACCCCATCTTGGATATCGCCAAATTTAATGAAGTACCTATCACCAAATTTCAACTTCATATATGCAATAACCATTTGGTTATCAATATAAACTTCACCATCGATTTTTTCACCCAATTCATTAACTAAATTATTAAAAACCAATCTCCGACTTACGGTTTGATAGTTGATGAATCTATCAAATGTAGCAAACATTCTATTCATAGTACAAATATACTAAAAATTAATGATAAATCAAAGTTTTACCTTTACTTAATGGATTATTTTTTCCATATTTCCATAAAATTAAAATATGGGAGTAATTTATTTATTAACGAACAACAATGACCAATATAAGATTGGTATTACCAAATATAACGGTAAAAAGAGAATCAAGAATTTGCAGACAGGAAATGGTGATGTGATTGATGTTGTGGCTGAATTTGAATCTAAATACAATAATAAAATTGAAGGTGCGTTGCATAAGCGTTATGGAACCAAGCGATTGAAGGGTGAATGGTTTGTATTAGAAAAAAAAGACATCCAGAATTTTATTTCTGAATGTCAATCTTTACATAACAATTTCGAGTTTTTGGAGCAATCAGGCAATCCTTTTATTTAATATTGTTGGCTTGTTCGAATAAAGCATAGATATATTCTACATCACTATCAACTATAATATCATCAAAATCATTACCATAATACACAGTACATACATAATCTTTAAAAGTATATATAGCTTCACCTAATTCTTTACCTTGAAGACCATATCTCTCCATTACGGTTTTACCGTTGAACTTCATATTAACCAGCTTTTTCTTGGCAGCTTTATATTCAATTTCAGCTAATCTTATATCAATATTAGCCTCTGGAAACCAACTTCTAATAACCTCAATAATATTATTCTTAGCATATTTAACCACATTCTCATTATACTCAGGATGTGCTGGTTTATCTTCAATGTAATCTAAGAAAGCCATATAAGATGCTCGTTTAAGATTTCTCTCACGGTTAATCTTATTTAATTGACTTAATTGAAACATTTCAGGGTTGAATAATGATGATGTCATTGTATATTCAAATATATCTTCAAGCGTGTCAAACCCATCTAACCATTTTTGGTAATCTAAACCTAAAAATTGAAAAATCTTAGGGTAGTCTTTTGATACCATAATTTTAGTTTTGGTATTAGCATCACTAAAATAATTATACCATAACCCTTCTTGACCACTTTTAAATCCAATTGATTGGGCTAATCTTCCCAGAAAATTTCCTAAATCGTTAAACGCTAAGTAGTGATAATTAGAATCATAATCCTCATCGGCACATGTAATGAAATCCACTTGAAGCTCCTTATAGTCAAATGACCATGCGTTACCATTATGAAAAATTTCATTTGGTTTAAATGTTGCATCAATATAGTCATTCATGTTACCATAAAAACCATCCATTGATATAATGATATCGATATCACCAAACGTTTCTTTCTTAGCGAAGAATCGTGGTATGTCGTATCTTAAGAATGTTTTTGAAAGAACATCAAAAATTTCATTCTTGATATCTTCAAATTCTTGTCTTTCGTACCTTCTTGTAAAGGTGTTTTTAAGTGCTCTACCTCCTATGATTTCTAAGTTTTAAATTATTAATTTCTTAATCTAGTATTGATAATACCATTTATTTTTTCAATGAAAATTTTACGCATATACTGATAATCACAAACCTCACCAGCAAAATTATCAGGAGTGTCGATTTTTGTTAATTTATCTAATAACCAATACTTCTCAGCCCATTCAATAAATTCTTGACCAACAGTTACTGGTTCTTTAATTTCTACACAATCACTTAATCCATCCATTATTGTTTAATATTTTTAACGGCTTGTACTTCGTTGATATTAATAACTCTATTACTTTTTATTACAATATCCATCCTTTTTTCTAATTCCCTATATGGTTGGGATATAATCCATTCATGGTCATTACTACGAACTACAACATTAAAACCATAGTCTTTTAAAACTTATTAAATTAAATATTGAATTGTGCTTTTACCTGTAGCTGAATAACCAACTACATTGATATCGATTTCATTTCTTTCTAAATCCGATAATTCTCTTTTCATTTTATTATATTTTCTACAAAGATACGTAAAATAAAATTAACTACCAAATTTTTTAGTAAAATCTTTAATTACTCTATCAATAACACTAGTACTAGATAAATTTATATTATAACCAAATTTATCGTTTAAAATAGATATTGTATTTCTCTTACTATTTTTATTTTTAATTGATTTTAAAATAAATTTTATTTCTATCCTACTAAATTTAATAGTTCGTTTATTATTTTTTTTTACTTTATTTTTAGAATCAATTGTATGTTTACTACCTAATTTACTTAACCTTATTTTTTCTTTAGTTTCTTCAGAAAGTGTTTTACCTACCTGACCTTTAGAGCGATTAATTTTACTTTCTTCAGTCTCACGCCTATTTTTACTATTATTTGATTTTATCTTAAATTTTATTTCATTTTCTTCTTCTTTGGGGATATATTTTTTGATAATTTTATCAATAGAATAAACATTCTTAACATCTCTATTAAAATTTTTATAAAAAGGAGCGTAAAATAATTTAGACTATCTCAATTATATATTTAATAGTGCACTGTTTTGGGTTATAAATAATGAATTCATCATTTCTTAAATCCGCTCCACCATGTGCATAAACTGAATCATAACCTTCATCATCCATTACTTTTTGAGATAATGAGTAACAACTAGAATCATGTTTATAAATATCTTTTTGTTTTCCATGATAAACATCATATAACAATAAATAACCCTTATTAGAACTACCATTTACCCAATAAGAACCTCTTACTGAAGTATAACCTAATGATTTTTGAGCCTTATTAGCATAATATATTCCATCACCAAACATTGACCCCGTATGAACTGCACCTGAAGGTCTAATTAATAATCCTGATTGGATTATATTAAAAATATTTTCATTTCTAGACCCATGCCAGAATAATTTTCTGTCTTTAAATCTAGCATTACCGTAATGTTTATCGAATACAGCTTGTGTTTTCTTATTAACACATTTATAAACCTTTTTAAGTCTATCTTTAGTTGGTCCAACCAATCTATCTATCAATTCTAATTGTTTAGGGTCAGTTTCAACAGACACCTCTAACCCCATTTGTTCTAATAAGGTAATTTCCCCATCACCATCTAAATCATCATCAATGGTTGAACCCTTTTGTTGACTAATAAGTTTTACCTGACCAGCCATTGTATCTAATGTATCTTGTTCGTTAGCTAAGAAGTTTTTTATCTTATCTAAATCATCTTTATCATCCGCAGCATCAATCAAATAATCACGAACATCTTTCATTTTTCTTGGAATGATGGTGTACAGTCTTATTAATAAGTCGTTGATTTCTTTAACATTAACACCAACTTTAGCCAATCCTGAAGCTTTTGTTAAAACTTCTTGAGCGGCATCAATTTGTGCTTGAGTTACAGCATCTTGTGTAACCTTATAGTTTCTTTGGATTGATTTATTTGCATAAGCCATTAAATCATCAAATAATTGTTTTACTTGATTATCTTTAATATCAGCTGTTTTTGATGATGTACTATTTGAAGAGGTTGTTGTGGTTTCAGCAATAAGGTCTGTAACATCTTGATAACCCTTTCTAGGGTTTGTTTTACTTTGAAGAACTTTATTCCATTCGTGTGACCGCTTGTAGACAGTCACTAAATCTTTACCAACTCGACCATAATCACATTTGATTCTACCATCAGGTTGTTCTTCCATTATATACACCTTATTACTTTGAGATGTTAACCCATTATCAACTGATACATGGACTAATTTTGCATACCTTAAACCATTTTCTTTAGTAATCATTTTCAAAAAATTTTATATTAACTCTTCAAAGGTATGTAAATTATTTTAAATAACTAAATAATTTTTAATATTTAATTGCATCTATATACATAAACCTTTCGGTCTTAACATTACTACAACTACAATCTTTTCTACTATTTTCTAATATTTTATCATGAGGTGTTGGTACAACCATAAAAATAAAATCTGGGATTACCAAATGAAATCCCCACTTTTTTTTTAATTTGTTGTAATTTAATTGTTTCTTAACGCAATTATACTACATTTTGTCTGATTTTCCAAATTTTCGGCATATTTATATATATAAAAAACAAATATATTATGGTAAACAAAATTAAAGAGTGGATTAAAGCCACAGGATTAGGAAATCTAGGATGGGCGGGAGCTTGTGCTGGTTCTTTTATTTTTATTGGAGGTGGTCTTGGGACTTTCTTAGCGGGAGCTTGTGCGGGATTATTCGTATATTTCAACTATGCAGTCATCAAAGAGTTAATCCAAAAGATTAAATAAGAGATAATTACCCTAAAACACAAAATACCCCACACAACAAATGGGGTATTTTTACTTACTTTCTATCCAAGCGGCAGCTGTTGCAGTACCTTTTTCAACTACTGTAAGCCCTTTATCGACTTGTACATAACAATCTGGATGCTCAACCACTAATTCATCAAATTTCTTATCAGAAACTCTTAAAACAACTATATCTGAATCAAGTGGTGTTATACCTAGATTCTTAACTGCATGTGCTATTTGCGCTGCAACCTTACCTTCAGGCATTTTAAGGTTTTTCTTATATATCGCCTTTATTCTCATTTCTTAAAATAAGGTTTTTGTGGGATTTCTTGTCTAATCCAATAACCTATTTTTAAAATAAGTACCCCTAAATTCCATCTAAATCTTTTCATGTTATCAATCCTTTATCTATTAATCCAAGAATGTATCTTGAATGTTCTTCATTTTGTCTAACAGCTCTCACACCGTTACCTTCAAAATCATCATCTTTGGCATCTCTAGCGATACCAAATGTCATATGTAAACCAAAATAAGGTCTACCTAACCCTAATTCAGCTCTAATCGCATGTAACTCTTCCCTACCTTCTTCTGGTACAACCAACCACCAATTGATACCATCGGACCTAACATCAACTGATAAGTTAACTTCAATTGATTTTCCATCCCATTTCTTCTTAACATCATCCCATTTCTTAACATTATCACCCATATCTCTATGACTGTCGTTTATAAATGTTACATGAGCCTTTCTAATTGATTCTCCTAAAATAAGATTATATCTTTTTTTCACAAACCATCTGTAGTAAGCTTTGATGTCACCATCAAATTCTACAAATGCGACTTTCTTCCAATCAGCTTGCTTCTTATGTTTAGAAGTGATGTCTGGTGGGTCAAAAACTATCTTACCTTTTATTTTAAATGTTGTATTCACAATACAAAGATACAATAATTTTTTTAAAAAATCAAATTTTTATTTTAGCTTTCATATTAAATCTGTTATTTCTCCATTATCATCAAACACCAATAATTGACGTTTTCCATTCTCATGAACCAAACAATGTCCGTATGCGTGAGTGCTAACACCCTTTCTAGTGTAGAACTGTTTAACATGCCCTGTAAGACCCACAGAAGTCACACCATCCATTATTATAGGTGAGTGGTTATGTCCGTGTATCATTTTAAAGTTCATACGCTTATATTGCGTTATATTACCTCTAGAACCATTTGTACCATGGTCACCATGCATAGCTAGGTTAAAACCTTTGATAGTTAAGTGGTCACCGAATTTAAGATATTTAACTTTTTTCTTTTTACCATATTTTTCGGTTAGTAAATAACCAAATATATTTCCATAAAGCTCTAAATCAATAGTTTGATGAATCATTGCATATTTCAAATAAGCTGGTGAATTATGTAAATCTCTTTTCCAATTCATATCGTTGATATGTCTATCTAAGAATTCATCATGGTTTGATTGAACCACATACACTTTATCACCACCACATTCTTTTAATACCTTTTTAGGAAATTTAACAGCTTCATCTACTTCATCTTCAATAAGGTATTTACCATTAACGATTTTTCTTCGTAAGCTAAACATATCTAACCTTTCATGTGGGTTAAATCTGGCCCCATCTAATAAATCATGCAATACGTGAACTTTAGGTTTTAAAATATCACACAACTCTTTGGTTTTCTCATATATCGCTTCATCAATAACTTCATTATGGATATCACCCCAAACAATAGCTTCAACATTTTTAACTTTAGTTACACCTTCAGGGGTTACCTTATAACATAAATCAGTAAATTCACCATCATCAGTTACATAGATATTTCTAGGAATATGGCATGTACCATCTTCTCTCAACTCAATGATACTAAAACCATATGAATGATGTATAGCGGCAGTGTCACCAGCTTTACTTCTAGAGTAATTCTTCCTAGTAATCGCACCAGTCGTACTCATAGTTCTTAATGGTGTATTTCTAAGCCTAGCTTGAGTTTTAAAATGAATTCTAAATGCACCTAAAATCAAATGACCATCATCACTCAATGCATCTAATCCAGTTAATGGCATTTTAGCTGTTGGTGAAATATGTGTGTCAGCTGCTATGGTAGTATCACCAAATTCAACTTTATTATAATAGATATTATCCTTTATTTCATCAACCCACCACATGTCTTTTTTCTTATTCTGGTCTTCCGTTGGTGTTGTTGGATTACGGTACCTAACTGGTATAACCACAATATTGGTCTCCTTATTTAACTTATTGGTAATAAAATCCTTATAAATTAACATTGAAGCTAATTGCTTGTGGTTAATTGGAGTTTCATTTTGAGCTGATGTTACCATTAAAACTTTTGTATTTAATGGTAGATTTCTATCACGAGCTTCTAATAATTGTGGTGGTAATTTTGATGAGACTTTTTGTAAGTCCATTTTTTCTAACCACCATTTTCTTATCGTCCTACCTTCAACACCAAATTTATTTGTGAGAATTTCCATTTTTTCTTTATGGGTTAATTCCTCATCATAATAAGTCATTCTAATATAGTCCTTATTCTCGTCTGTTAAATCTTTAAATTTAACTTTGTTTGTTTTATCTTTACTCATTTATGCTAATTTTTTATCTTTTAAGAATTCTCTTAAAAAGACATTCTTAGGGCCACCAACTTTTTCAACCCATTTATTATATTGCTCATCATTAACTCTAACCCATGAAGCTATTTGGTCATCACTAACATCCCCAACGTAATCTAATGCTGGCATTGGTGAAAAATCAGGGTATAAATTTTTATTAAACACTCTTTCGTCAACAAGAAATACTATCGCTGTTAACATAGAGTTTAAATCAGGTTCATAAAATCTTGAAACCTTGATGCCATTTAATGTTAAATCAGCTAAATGTTGTTGCATTGTGCCAACATATAACTCAGTTTTAAATCCATGTCTTACCTCATGACCTTCATTAGATGTACCGCCATTCAATAAAATATTGGTCATCCATTCAGTTCTGAACCAATCATATTTTTCGTTATTCGTTCCCCATTCAAGACTATAAACATCATTTGCGTGATTAAATTGAATTCCTTGTTGAATTGGTGAAAGGTTATATGGTACTAAACCGTACATTCTTAATTCTAAGAATTTTTCAGGTTTTCCTGGTGTAGAATTATAAACTACTTTATACTCTTCTATAACAGATTTAAATCTCTCAAGACTAAGTTTATCCAACATATATTCATCATACTCACTCTCTTCTAAATCTAAAATTCTAATATTATTAACTAAACACCACTCATATAATGTATGTTCGGTTTCCATATTCTTAAAAGTCTCTTGTATCATTTTCAAATAATGTTGGGTTTTTATCCATCCACGTTTTTATTAAATTTTGGAAATTAAGTTGTAATGGGAATCCACCCATGTAAATAACACCACCAATAAGTTCAAATTCTTGACCAGCTTTAAATTCGACACCTTCCATTGGGCTTGAATCTTTTGTTAATCTAAAAACTCCGTTTTGTATGTTTTTCATAATTTTATAATCTTTGTGCAATGTAACTACAAAAAAAGGAAAAAAACAAGTTTTTAGCAAAAAAAAAAACCACTTTTCGGTGGTTTTATTATCAAAGTTTATTATATTCCTCTAAAAAGAGTTCTCGAACCTTTGTTGAAATGTATTTGTTGACATCTTTTGATTGGAGGTTATTATCTTCTAAAACATCCTTTTCTTCGGCCATAATATCATTCACAACCCATCTAATGATATCACCCATTTTTTTAATGTCAATATCTCCGTTAGGGAAAATAATGCCCATACCTTGTTCAAATCTATTTTGAGTTACAGCGTAACCAACAAATTCATGGATAGAATTTATTTTCTCAGTATCAACTTTAGCTAAAGTCTTAACTTTAGATGCGCTATGTCGTTCACCCTTCACTTTGAAACGGTAATCATGACCATCAACCGTTGCACACCAAACCACACCCTCACCAATTCCTTCAATACCAAAAGCTTTACCTACGGGGCATAATTCTTCAACTGCAATGGTAATCTCACTTAATTCATTTTGAGCCAAATCAGGTCTATTAAAATCAATTTCGATTTCATAAGATAAGAAATCTTCAACATTATAAATTCTATGGTCAATATCTCTTAAATAGTGAGAAGCTAAATGATATGGTTTAGTACTATCTTCAGGTACAACTTTTACGTCAAATATGAAAAATGACTTTTCTATTTGAGATATTGCAACTCCTTTTTGGATGCCTTTACCAGCCCATTCACCGAATACAATAACAGTATCGTTTGGGTTAATCTTATGGTTTACATATCTAACATGTTCAACCAATTCAAGGAATGCTTGTTTATTATCTTCAACATACCTTGCAAACCCCATATTATCATTTTCAGGAGTTATAATATTACTTCTAGATTGTGCCCAAATACCATCATTTTCAGTATGTCCAATACCCGCATTTGAATTATGCACCAAAATGTCATTTACAAAAAAACAATTTGTGTCTTGTATCGTAAGGTCAAATGACCTTCTTTCTTTTATTTTATTTATCTTTTTTAATTTCATTATTAATAAATTTATTTAATCTATTTTTAATTTTTTCCCTATTTTTATACCAATCATCTTCCCAAACAACAAAAACTTTATATCCCTTTCTTTTTAATAACCAAGTTCTTTTTCTATCCTTTTCCCATTTATCAGAGCAAATCATTTTAATTGCTGTGTTGTAGTAATCACCATCATATTTTCTAGGATTACAATGATATAAATCCCCATTATATTCCACAACGATTTTTCTATTAACATTACATTCATCAACCTCAAGTTTATCTATTACATGGTGCTGTTTAAATCCATATTCTTTTAAAAAATCATGTAATTCATTATGACCTTTAGATGTAAAACCAATTTTAGAATTTTTAAAAATCTTTAAATAATGTTTTAATCTAAATTCTTCATCTGAATTTAATTTATCGTGTAATGCCTTATTTGCTCTTGTTACTTGTTTATTTTGCTCTTTTTTACTCATAGACTCCCACCTTTCCGTTGAAAATCTACCAGAATTGTTATGATTCAAAGATGATGCTTCACCACCCAATTTAGCATTTTTGGTTCTATCTTTTTTTGATATTTTACTTAAAGCTTTTTTACCTACCTCTGAAAGTCTTTTAGCTTCTTTCTCTTTAACACAATTTTTACACAAATCTTTTTCATTTTTTTCAAACCTTTTATTTGTTTTATCAAACCTTTCATTATATATGTGATTACAATCATCACATTTAACCATATTAATCGGAAATTTTATCTTAGATAGGTGTTTTGAGTAACCCCACCTACCATTTACTAATTCACACCATGTTGTAATTACCATATTTACTTTTTAATATAAATATGTAGCGTTTCATGAAACTAACTTTAATTTTGGTCATTTTCTAAAAAAACATCTTCTTCAGTTAAGTTAATGGCTTCAACCCACCCTCTATTTTTTGTGTAAATTTTATGGTCTTCAGTACATTTTATTGAAGAATTATTATCAAATACTAGCTCAACCCAATTTTTATTTGATTTAAAGTTTTCAGTATTTACAACCTTTTTATCCACAAACCTATTAAATTCAAAATCATAACTCAAAATAGAATCACCAACATTAATTTCACTAATTGGTATTTCTTCACCATTACTTAAAGTAACTAAAGAGTTTTTATCAAAACACCCATGAAGTTTCACAGTACCTTTAAATTTAATGGTTGGTGCAACTTTAGAATAGTCAAAAATTGCATCACCATTCTCATCTTTACCTATGTATGCGGCTCTATCTCTAGCTTCTTTTACTACTTGTCTATATTGCCCGATTTTCGGGAATGCACTATGTTTTTTCATTATTTAATTTATTTAAAAATTTTTCACTTTGATTTGAAATGAATTTGAAGAATCCAATGATTCCAATTATAAACCAGAACACTGGCCAAACAAAACTAAAAGATATCCAAGCTGATTCATTTGATTCATAATCATCCATCATTACATACCCTCTATCATTATCATCGTAATGGTCTAACCCAAGTTGTTTAGCACACCTCTTCAATGTAATTAATGATATTACATACCCAATAACGTAAACCAAAATTATTGTAATAATTATAAATAACTTTCCCATTATCCCACTTCTTTACCTAATCCTTTAGCCATTGCTTCAATCTCTTGACATGACTCTAATGAATCACAAGTATCTTTATCATCTCTCAATTCAACAACTGAAGGATGTAAAGTTGACCAATCACCATTAGAGTTTTGAGATAAACCACAACAACGTATTTCTACTATTGTCCCCATAAGTTCATCACCTCTTTCAGTAATATCTTTCATCATCTTCTCAGTCATACCAGAAGCATTGGTTCTTAATTTACCACATGATGATTCAAGGTTTATTGTTGAATAAACATTTTCATTTTTACTTCTTTTTTCACCATATTCAAACCCTATAACTCTAAGGTCAATATTCATTTCTAATTTCATTTTTATTTGGTGATTTTTCTTACCATCAAACCATCCAGCTGTTGGTGCTTTAAGGATGGTACCTTCTTCACCTCTATTTAAAATCTCTTGGAAGTGACTCATTGCTTCATCATAAGAATATACTTTCTTACGTTCAACTACTGATACTCTATCACATTCTAAAACTGGAGTCTTTTTAAATAAGAAATCCAATCTATGTCTATATTCAATATCAGATTTCTTATTAAAATAATCATCTAATGTAATTGAATCCCATACAGTATATCTGATTTTATCAACAGCTTCTTTAAAACTACCATGCTTTTTCTCGAATGCCACTAATTTTTTAGCGGTTTCTTCATCACTTCTATCACCCATTTTACCACGACCCTCAATATCGACAATTGAAGCTATAATACCGTTACTTGTGTATCGGTCTAAATTCTCCATTGTAAGCTCACCATTTAATACACCATCAGGGAATTTTGATAATTCCTCAAATAATAATGAGTCACTTGGAATATGAGTTGTTTCACCTTGTCTAGACTCTAACTCAACTTCACCACCTTGAATGATTGCGTTAGCATACCTACCATCCATTTTAACGTCACTATAAGCGTAACCATATTTCTTAAAAATATCTTTAGCTAATTTTTCATCATATGATTTAGCACCTTGATATGGCGTTTTCTCAATCAAATCACCATAGACTTTATTAATGTAGGTTCTACCTAAACCATTCTTAGGGTCTTTATCAATAATTCTCTCAATGATATAAGCATCATCTGGTGATACACTTTCTAATATGAATTTTAAATGATTTATAGCCGCTTGTCCACTAATTTTTCTGTCAGAAATTTCATCAAGATTATTTAAACCCCACTCTAATGAAGCTGGGATTGAACTATTTAATGAAATATATTCAGGTATTTGTTTAATAAAAAACTTCACTCTTTTAGATTTTATTCGATACAAAACTTCTTTAAGTAAGTCGTTGTCTTTATACTTGCGTAATACATCCATTTTGGCATTATCACCAGCTGTGTTACTTATTTCATCAAATATTGCTTTAATTGTCATATTATTCTTTTAAATTATTCATTAGTTTGTCAAAGATACGAAAATAATTTCTAGAATCAAAATTTTCTGGAAGTATTTTTTTAAAATCCGCATATAAATTATTGCATGCTTGAAAATCAATAATCTTTTTATGCTCTTTTAATTGTAACCCAAATTGTAATATCCTCAAAGCATGGAACATACTCTTTATTGCATGTTCACCATCACCATTCTTTGATGCCATATTAGCATAGTGACGACTATCAGATGCCTTTCTGATAACTTGTTTAATCATTTCTTTGGTATTCCAATTGGTTACCTTAAAGGGCCATTTCTTGAATACCACTTGAGAATCATCCAATGATAAACACTCCAATGCGATTATATCATACCTATTAATAGCGTCTAAGAATCCACCTCTTGAGTATACTGTACCTTGAATTGAATAATCTTCATTAGAAATTGCATTATTCTTAAATGCACCATTATCTAACATAGCACCTTTCATGACTATAATAAAATCATGGTCAGAAGTTTCAGTCGCTGTACCATATATTTGAGAGCCGTACCCAAAAACCGCTAGAACTTCTCCAGTTATCTTCAATTCACTTAAAATTGTATCTAATGTTAATTTCATAATGCAAATATACGTAATTTATTTTAAATAAACAAACTTTATTTACCCTTTTGGTTTTTACCGACACCATTCTCGCTTCTCTATAATCTTTTTCCTATGTAAGTTATATTAATTCTCCTTTTTTGATTTCTTCTTGTCTTTCTAACAACTTTACTTGTTCGTAAATTTTATCTCTAACCTCTTTCTTTGAGAAGTGTTTGCTTTCGATATTAAAACCTAGAGTAAAAACTTCTTCATAAATTTCATAATCATATTCAGACCCAAATAGCCAAAATTTCTTTCTTTTTTCAATACCCTTGTATACATAAAAAATTGTTTCATAATTTGTAAACATGTCATATTCACCACCTTGATAACTCCTTACTTTATAAAATAACACCCTTCTATATATCTCTAGTTTTTTCATAATACTGTGTTTAATACGCAAATATACGAATAATATTTAAGATAAACAAATAAACTGACATTTTTTCAGGTTTTTTCTAATGGTATATAATTTGTCTACATACAAACAAATAATAACAAATAAAAATTTTTAGAACTTATGAAAACTTTAGTACCAATTAAAAAAAACGGTCAGTTATCACCAAGCTTATTTGAATTTCCAAAATTAGACCCTTGGTTTGATAATCTTTTTGACAGTAGATTAATAACAACCCCTTCGGTTAATGTTATTGAAAATGAGGGAGCTTATCTTATTGATGTGGCAACCCCAGGTTTTAACAAATCCAATTTTAATATTGAGATTAATGGTGATAAATTAGAAGTGTCAGCTGAATCATCAATGGAAAATAATCAAGATGATTTAAATTATAAGAAAAGAGAATTTTCTTATTCATCGTTTAAAAGAAGCTTTTCTTTACCAAAAAACGTTGAGCATGATAAAATCTCAGCTGATTATGTTGATGGAATCCTTAAAATATCCATTCCTAAAAGCAATAATAAAGATTCACCCAATAGAAGAATAGAAATTGGATAAAAAAGGCCCCATGAGGGCCTTTTATTTTGTTAATATTTCATATAAATCTTTATTATTCATATTGATTATATATTCTCTAATCGTGTTAATTTTACCATCTTTTAACCCAAAAAACAATCCAGTGTGACGAGTATTTTTGAAGTGTTTATTAGATACTTCAAATACTTTCATCGCAAACCTCTTTTGTTCTTGTTTAGTTATGTTTTTAGGTTTATATGGTATTAATTCTACCCAAGCATTTTCCAAATCATCAGTCAATTTTACTAACCCTTCTTTAAGTTGAATTATTTCTTCAGACCTTTCTGGGAACGTTGCAATCCATTCATCAACTTCATTAGTTTTTAACACCTCTAATATATGGTGATTACCTAATTTACTTTTAGTATAATGCATTGCAACATAAGCTGGGTTTTTTAACTTGATTCTATTGAAATTAGCATCAACTACAACATAACCTTCTTCAGAGAATGACATACCTTCAAATGTCGCCATTAAATGACCAGCATTTGATGCATTAATGTTAAAAGATTTAACTAATGGTAACCCAATATCAGTAGATATTGTATATAAATCATTAAAACCATACTCATTTAACGTATCTAAATCTCTAACACCTAATAATGATACTTTTGATTCTCCATGTGGGCAAACAACAATATTATACGGTGTCATTAATTCAAACATATATGTTCTACCTCTAACCATTCTATCCCAATTAAAACCATATTTTGGTGATGTAATTGTATCCCAAAATAATTCAGAAAACTTAGTATTTGGTTTATCATTTACTTCACCTTCACCTTCGGCCATACCAGATGTGCCAGCACACCATTTTTCAGCTACCCAATCCCAATATACTTGAATCAATGAGTTATGTACCAATATCCCATTAGCAAAGAAATTATTGGTTTCTTTGGTTTGAATATCATACCTCTTAGAGTCACATTCTATCTCTTTAATATGTTTTACCTTAACTATTTTCATATTCTATTATTTATTATACTTGTTAGACTCCCCACTAACTCACAGCGGTCCTACAAATAACGATGAATGGGTTTTACGCCCCCTACTGTGAACTACCCACCCACGCCAAAGGCGATGGGTTGGCATGCCAAAAATCACCATTAACTTCAATCAATATATTAGTATTATCAATTTTAATATCATATGTTCGATTATTTAATGGAAATTGTGGCGTGAATGATATGTTCAAATTAGTTAATATATTCCTAACTCTAACCTCTAATTTCGATACAAAATTTTTATGTAATCTAATCATTCTTTTATTAAATTCATCATCAGATAAATTAGACCAAACCTCTTTTAATCCATTACTAATATTTATACTATTAGAAAAGTTTGATAGGTGTCAAGTTTTTTAAGTAATTAGTAAGAATTCATCATCTTCGGTTAATTCATCAACCCTACGATAGCACTCTAAATTAGGTAACCATACTTTATGATTACCAGTTAACTTAATAATAGTACCATTTTCTAATTCAATCTCAAACCAATTATTAATATTCTTTTTAATTGAATAATCCACTATTTCATCATATATTGGCTCATTAGTTTCTAAATCAAATGATAAAACTTTACCAGAATATTCCGTTTCACATATATCACGAATTGTCATTTCACCACCCTCAGTTATCAATATGGTATCCCCGTGACAACACCCATCACATTTTTCTAAAATAAGTGCTGTGTTCCAATCTATTTTAGCCGCATGTGTTTCAGCTGAATTAAAGAATTTTCTGAATGCCAAAGACATAACCTTCCAAGTATCTTTCTCAAGTATAAGACCTCTACAATCTTGTACTTCAGGTATAGACATATCAGATTCTATTTGATTGTATTTGAGTAAAATCTTGTATCCATAATCCTTACAAGTTAATTTAAATGTATTAACTGCATTATCCAAGCCATACTCTTTAATGTACTTAACTATACTTAATTCATTTCCCATTTTTTCTTTTTTTCATTGATTCAGAAATCTTCTTTTTAGTTTCCTCACTAACAACTCTATTCTTTCTTTTCTTACTCTGCTTTAATTTCATTTCTCGTGCTTTCTCCACACCATAAATTTCTTCGTAAGATTTACCTTTTAATTGTGAATGTTTCCCTTTATTTGCTTTACCAATATTTTTTTTATGTTCTTCGGTAAAAACTTTTTTCTGTCCTTTATTACCTTCACTAATTTTCTGTTTATGCTCTTCAGTTAAAGTAGTGCCCTTTAATGGAGATTCTTTACCTATATTACCTTCAGCCATCATCTTAGCTGTTTTTTTAGTCCAAGGTTTTTTCATTCCTTTATGAGCATCACTAATTTTCTGTTTATGTTCATCAGATAAAACTTTACCTGAATGAAATTTAGAAACGTTCTCTTTAATAAGTTCAATATCTGGATGATTAGATATTGTATCACCACCATCCCCACCTTTTGCTACATTATAACCATTAGAGTTTTTAGAAATTCATAATGCAAATGTACAAAAAAAAAAGTGATAACCAAATTATTATCACTTTTTATTTATAAAACTATAGTTTTTTAGTTATAATTCATTTTTATTTTCGATTAAATCTACCAAAAAGTTAACCCCAAAAATAACCATAGCTATTGATTCTGCCGCAAATAAGGAAATTATATTAATTAAATAATGTAAAACAAATCCTAATACCATTGCGCCAACTAAAAACCACCTAAAACTCTTAAATTCATCACTATATCTAATAATATGATATGACATACCACCAAAAAATATAACAGAAGTTATCGTATGTAAGGTTGGGTAGGTTAAATGTGGTGTTAATGGAATTAACATTAAATTCAACCCTAATATCCAAGTGAACGTTTGGTCCTTTCTAACTCCAATTGTTGTTATAAGTGTTGCAGCTACTGTTAATAAAAAAACATATATGAAGCTAATGTCACCATATGCGTAATCACTAATACTACTTCTAGGGCCATCACCTATCCATAATACAAAAGGTAATAAAATACAAGCTAACGCTGCGGATAAATCGTATTTAAATAATCTGTTTAATAATCTTTCTAAATTCATATTTTTATAATTTATTTATAAATATTTTGAATTTCTTGAATAAATCCAATTACTTTATTTTTTTTCAAATAACTTTATAAAAAGGAGCGTAAAACCCATTCATCGCAAAGCGTGGATGGGATGTAAGCGACAAAGGTATGATTAACCTTGGCTTAAAATATATTGAACGGCTAAGTATGACAAATTTACATAAAACTATATTTTGGCATAAATTTTGATGTATAATAGGTATGAAAATGATTAATAAGACATATAAGTTTCGTCTTTTTCCAACAAATGAGCAAGAAGTGCTATTAAATCAACACTTTGGTCACTCTCGTTGGGTGTATAACCATTTTCTAAATGAACGCAAAGAACAATACCAAGCGGATAAAAAGTCTGACAATTATTACAAACAAGCTGCCACTTTGACAAAACTTAAAAAAGAAGAAAAGACTATGTGGTTGAAAGAAGTTAATAGTCAAACTTTACAATTCGCTCTACGCTCTTTAGATACAGCTTTTTTAAACTTTTTTAGAGGTAATGCACAATTCCCAAAGTTTAAATCTCGTAAACATAAAAATACTTTTACCATACCTCAATTTGGTAGTATAGAAGGAGATAAAATTAATATACCAAAATTTAAAGAAGGTATTAAAGTTAAACTTCACAGAGAAGTCAAAGGTAAGATTGGTAAAATGATAATTACCAAAACACCAACAGGTAAATATTATGTTTCAATATTTACAGAACAACAGAATAAAGAATTACCTAAAACAAATAAACAAGTTGGAATAGATTTAGGTTTAAAGGATTTTGTAATTACTTCTGATAATGCTAAATTCAAAAATAATAGATATACAAAAAAATATGCAAAACAATTAAAAAAAGCACAACAACATCTTTCTCGTAAACAAAAAGGTAGTAATGGGTTTGAAAAACAAAAACTCAAAGTTGCTAAAATTCACGAGAAAATTGCAAGTTGTAGATTAGACACTTTACATAAGGTTTCACATAAACTGGTTAATCAATATGATTTAATATCAGTTGAGGACTTAAATGTAAAAGGTATGATTAAAAACCACAAATTATCAAAACATATTGCCGATGCAAGTTGGGGTAATTTTGTTACATTACTTCAATATAAGTGTGATTGGTATGGAAAAGAACTTGTAAAAGTTAATCGTTTCTATCCTAGCTCGAAGACTTGTGGAGACTGTGGTTGGATAAATCAAAATTTAAAACTTTCTGATAGAGAATGGACTTGTAACTCGTGCGGTGTAATACACGACAGAGATGTAAATGCAAGTAGAAATATTCTCAAAGAAGGTTTAAAAATAATATCGGGTGGGATGCTCGATAACACTGATGGAGACTCAAATAAGACTTCTATAAAGAAGCACAAGTCTGTGAAATCAGAAGCCCAACCCATCGCCTCTGGCGTGGGTGGGTAGTTCACTAAATGTTAGTTACAAATATACTAAATAAATTACAAATAAACAAGTTATGACTTTAATTCTTCAACTACCCCACTTAAATGAATTGGACTATCAAGAGTTTTCCAATCAGTTATCTTATTTGAAAGAAACGGTTTACCACCTTCCGCAACATTTACCGCTACTGTTATGTGTGGTATGTCATTGGTTGATGGATAGCCAATAACCTTAACAGCCATAGCTAAATTACTATAACCAACTTCAGTTGCTTTTAAATAAACCGTTCTACCAACTTCATTTTTATCATCCAATCCTTTACCAAAAACTATTGTCATATGATGCGCAAAAGCTTTCCACCCTTCTGGGATTTCTAAAGAATTTAATAATTTATTTTTAGATTCATTATCTAAAACTACTGCCGCATATAAAATCTTTTCAGGTTTATTGTTTTTTAAACCGCCTTCTGATTGTAATATCTTATCTACAGTTAATAGGCCAACACCTTTATGTGATGCCATCATTCTTTGAATTGTTTTCAATGGTACGTTATGTGTATTTCTTTTAGCCAAATCTTCAGCAGAAACTCCACCATCACCAACATCAATAATTTTTATATTATTCTCATCAAAACCTAATTTTAATGCAGCTTCTACGTATTTTTTAGGCTCAGAAGCTTTGATATTTGTATTATCTTCATTAATCATATCATCGTATATTTTTCTCAGTTTCATAAAATATAAATATATTTATATTATCCTTTATTTTTATTAATTTAATACAAAAATACTGAATTTATACCTAATAAACAAATTAATTATTGACTTTATTAACCATTTTACTTATATTTACCAATATGAAACATGAGAAAACTAAAATATCGGTAGCTTTAGATAAAAACCTTCTTAATAAATTAGATGAAGGTAATTACAATAAATCTAAATTAATTGATTCACTACTTACCGAACACTTCAAAAATAAATCTAAATAAAATTCGTATTTAGGCGACTTTTACTTTATTTCTAGATATTTATTAATATAAACAAATAAGTATTATGGGAAGAAAAGCATATAAAGAAGAAAACAAGAAAGGTAAGTTATCCATTACCATATCATCAGACAACTACCAACAATTAGTTGATGACGGAATCAATAAGTCTAAATTAATCAATTGGTTATTAGACCAACATTTTAATACCATTAATCATGGAAACTAAGATTTGTAGTAAATGTGGTGTCTATAAACCTGTAAAAGAATTTAGTAAATGTTCTAGAATTAAAAGTGGTTTAAAATCACAATGTAAGGGGTGTATATCTATTGCTGGTAAAAAATATAGGGCTAATCCTGAAGTTAAAAAAGTTAATAAAATTAGGGTTCAGAATTGGGTTAAAGAAAATAAGGAAAAGCGCACCACTTATATTTCTAATTATTATGAAGATAATAAAGAAGAACGTTTAAAATATTCCAAGAAGTTTTATAAAGATAATCGTGAAAAGTATAAAAAGATGCGTAAAAAGTATTATTATAAAAATAAAGATACTATTTATGAACAAATTAAATATAAGAGAAAGACTGACATCATTTATAAATTAAAACACACTGTAGGTGGTATAATTAGACAATCGATTAAAAGGGGTGGTTATGATAAAAAATCTAGGAGTCATGAAATATTGGGGTGTACTTATAAAGAATTTAAAAAACATATCGAATCTCAATGGGAACCGTGGATGAATTGGGATAATCATGGTTTATATAATTATCAATATAATTTTGGTTGGGATTTAGACCATATCATACCACTTGCCTCAGCAACATGTAAAGAAGATATAATTAAATTAAATCATTATACAAATTTTCAACCATTGTGTAGTTATGTTAATAGAAACGAAAAAAGGGCTAATTATTAGCCCTTTTCTTTTGTTTATTTAAATAGTTTTCAACAACCCTAGATACAGTTATCTCACCTACTGAATTATAAGTTTGTATCATTTTTTGAATTGTTTTTAACGGTACGTTATGTGAATTACGTTCTGCCAATACTTCGGCAGTTTGGCCACCCAAACCTACATCTACAATTTTAATATTGTTTTCATCAAAACCTAATTCAAGAGCTTCAATAATATAATTTTCAACTTCCCTTAATCTTAGATTAGTGTTGTCGATAACTGGTGTAATACCAGATTCCATAGATTTTTTAGCATTTAAGAAATTCTTATTATGCATCCTACCATGTTCAGACCAATCACCTGAATCTACCATTTTTTTAAAGTAACCATTATAGTCACCAGTTGCGTCAATTAAATCATCTGTTGAATGAACAACACCTTCACCAACCAATGTTTTTGCTTTCGTTGATTTACCAGAACCTGTCACGGTACCCCTCTCATGATAATCAATACCTGAGAGGGGCGAGAAATTTTTACACCTAAACAATTATACCCTTTTAGACTTTCTAAAAGTTTCATTTTTATTTTTATTTTTTTATCCATTCCTTATATTTTAATTCATATCTTTCTAAAAATTTCAAATCACCATTATTATATAATTTTTCAATTTGATTAAATTTTAATCTCCCAATATCAACCATTTTATATTTTAAGTTGTTTTTTTTACAAAACTCGATTGCTCCATTTTTTTTTCTAATTACACTATCAGAATTCCACAATTTTTTAGGTTTACTTTCAACCATATATTTATTGTTAAGAACAAAATCTGAAAAATAAGTTTTTTCAACACCATTATAATCAACATATTTAACTACCCATTTATTTTCCTCACCACTTTCCCAACTAAAACCAAACCTTTCAATCACATTAACCATAAAAGTTAATTCATTTAACGACCTAAAAAACCAACCTTTATACCAACCAGACCAACCATTACCAGAACCTTTAGGTGACGGTTTACCATACATATTATTATTTTCACCACTATTTAATAAACTTTGCTTATTTTTATATTTACTAAGTTTATCATCAGCTTTACTTTTACCAAATTTATCAACCCATACATTATAAAATGATTTACCATACATACCATTATTAACACCTTTTGATAATTTAGATAACTTTTCTTTAGTTTTATCAGAATGAGTCTTACCAATTTTAATTTTAGATTGACGCTTTTTTGTTTCTTCACTATGCTTTTGGCCAAAGAAAGGATTTTTATCACCTTTCATACCATACATCGCATTATTTTCGCCAGATGAAGCACAACTTCTACAAACATTATTATTTTTTTCAGCGTTAATTCTTACATATTTTGTACTATAATGGATTTCTGAGTTACATTTTGGGCAATTTCTAATATATTTTTCCATATTCTTTTATCATAAATATGTTAATAATTCCAAAATCACGTAATTCCCTCAAAATAAATTACTCTTCTTTATCAGAAGCACCAGAACCTGGAATTCCTCTCATAATAATCAATTCTTGGTTTGGTCTAGTTATTGGTACATTTAATATATTTTTCTTCATAATAGCTTCTCTAAGTTTTTCTTTAATTCCTAGTCTAAGTTTCTCCATTTTCTTGTCGTTCCCAACCATATCAATATATTGATGCTTAGGGCAATATTCAGGAGATAAAGTAATCTCTCCCTCTAACGCATACTTCTCTATTATGTTAAAATCTGGCTCGGTTTTAACAACCCTACCACATTTAGAACATAATATCGCCATAACTCCGTTAATTTTTTTAAATATTGCTGTATCCATGATATTAATAAATATAGACTTATCCGCAAATATACGACAAAAAAAAAGAACTACCAAGTAGTTCTTCATTTTTTTTACTAATTTTTTCGTCTGACTGATGTTGGACGATTACTAGCCGTAGGTGCTGTACGAATATTAGCCCTAGGTGCTGTACTACGATTAACAGCGTTTCTCGTAGGTGTACTAATATTAGTATTTCGTGTTGTGTTAATATTAGTATTTCGTGTTGTGTTAATATTAGTATTTCGTGTTGTGTAATTATTATTAATAGGTGTATTTCTTCTAACTGTTGAGTTTTGTTGTCTAATAGCTGAGTTGTTATTATTTACTCTTCTAACGGGAATATCTCTATTAATGGTTGTTCTTCTACTATTCACATAAGCTTTTTTATGTGAGTTATTAATATAATAATGATGGTTGGGGGTAAAATTCCTTGTATTACAATACCTCACAAAATATGGGTGATTGTAATAATACCTTCTAACACCATATTGGTCGAAATAATAATTATCGTAAAAATAATATGGGTTTGTTATATATAAACTATGAATTGCGTTATAATCATAATAACCAAAACCATAGGTTACATTAACTGGTTCGGTAGCCAATTGAAATGATGCACATGAAGTCATCATACTAATTGTTAATATTACTAAAAGTGCTCTAAGTGTTTTCATAGTAGTAATAATATTACTAAAAGTGCTCTAAGTGTTCTCATAGTAGTAATAATATACCAATAAATGTGCCATAGTGATTCTAGAGGGATTCGAACCCCATTGCTGGTTTATTGTAGTGACCCTAGAGGGATTCGAACCCCCGCTCTACTGGTTCGTAACCAGTGGCATTATCCGCTATGCTATAGAGCCATAAATAGTTGTGATTAACATTCGGTTTAAGGCACTCGATATAACTATTGTGACGGCCAAGAGATTCGAACTCTTATTTACAACTCCAATTACGTTTAATGGTTTCGAAGACCACCTCGGTTACACCGCCATTTTTAAAATCCTTCTCTAGTTTCGAAGACTAGGGGAATACATCGCCATTTTTGGAAGTAAATTATTTAATAATAAATATGTAACGACAGTGGGATTCGAACCCACGTTTTCAGCTCCGCTACCCTTATCGGTTTAGAAAACCAACGGGGCTACACCCGCATTTATTTTATAAAGACCCCCTCGGCTATGCCGCCATTTACCACAATTAAGGTATTGTGGTCAACCATACGTTTTAATATTCTTTATATTCAGCTAACCCTTCAGTTACTAGCAAATCATTAATGTTTATAGTTTCCACATCAGTACTTAAAAATATCTCACCCAAATACCTACCATATTTACCTTGTTTATCTTTAATTGTGTGAATCGCCACATCCTTATCTAGAATTAATTCTCTAAGCCTATCTCTAGTTATTAAACCAAGTTCACGCTCTGCGCCACGTATTTCTGGTGTGTTGATTCTAAGTAATCTAATTTTTTCAGTTATCTTTACATTAAACCCTAAGTCTATTTCAGCTGTAACTGTATCACCATCATAAACTGATGTTATTTTTGCTTTATATTCGTACATATTTCATTAATTTGTTTTAAGTAATTCCATTGGAATCGTTTTTATTAGTTTTGCATTATATTAATTAAATATCCAATGGTTATTGTAAAATTTATAATCTTTTGACTCATAAACCCTAAGATAATACCCATGTTCTTCTAATCTAACGATATCCTCTTTTGGAAACCATTCAAATAAATTTTCTAATGTATCAGTACACGATAAATAACCAATAATGTTTTCATCAAATGGCATCGGTAATAGATTATTTCTACAAAAATTAAATTCTTTATGAATAAGACCTGTGAACTCACCATCTATATTATACCATAACCCCTGATTAGTGGTAATATTACCCACCCTATAGAAAATTTTTTTCTTCATAAAAACTTTGTTAATATTAGTGACTCCATCAGGCTTCGAACCTGAATCTAGAGTTGTGAACTCGCCCAGAGTCGAACTGAGGTCTTAGCTTTAGGAAAGCCAGATTTTTCCAATTAAACTACAAGTCCGTTTATTTTCCTTCATCGCAATAGTATAAATCTAAATCACCTATAATCAATAAATACCGTAAACTGTCGTTGGGAAGCGCAATTAATTACTTCTATTTTCTAATCGTTGTAAAACGCTTTTTATTTGTTTTACTTCTTCTTTTGTTTGATACAACTGGTCGGCATTTAATAAATTAATTGAATCTGTATATTCTCTAGCTTTTCTTTCTACTATCATTAAAGAATCCCTCACCTTTCTAGATTTAATTGCACTAACATTATTTATACTATCTAAATAATATTTTTGCCATTCTTCTTTTGGACTTGGTAAATTTTCTACTTTTTTAACTGTATAAACTTTTTGTTCTGGGGTATCAAATGTTCTACCTTCGTACTCTTTGCTTTGTTGACCTTGGGTATAAAACCATCCAAACACAGCTATTAATGTACCGCCAAGTACACCTACAATCAATTGCCAATATTTCATAAACTTTTCCATAATATGTTTTTATATAAATATAAAATAATTTTGAAAAGTGTTTGTTGGGATAAGCGGAGTCGAACCGCCTTGCCACTGGATATGAGCCTATGGTGTATTCCTATAACTATCCCAATTTAAGTGTGGGTATGAACTTTATCTGGACTATGTGAACTACCCACCCACGGCAGAGCCGATGGGTTGGGTTTCATTGACTCGACCAATGTCAACACCTCCACTTGTTTTTGTTTATACTCCGATTGCATACCACAACCAGAGTTAATAAAAATATACGACTTTATTTTTAAAAGTCAAATCTTTTTGTCGCTTACATCCCATTCACGCTTTGCGATGAATGGGTTTTACACTCCGTTTTATAAAAAAAACAGACCCTGAGAGTGGAGTATTTGTATATACACTTATGGTAGATGTTTCACCGCCACACTTACTCAGGAATATTACCTGTTTAATATCGGGGGTTTTTTAGCTGGTTTGCCCCACCCAGTCTGACATTTTA
>Ga0210058_1000048_pt1 | contig 111537 bp, 101 predicted proteins | sample CryGeymeta201511_FD_183979 | JGI IMG/M metagenome (GOLD analysis project Ga0210058, IMG submission 183979) | Groundwater microbial communities from Crystal Geyser aquifers in Utah, USA - Crystal Geyser metaG 2015-11 (SPAdes) (version 2) | ecosystem: Environmental > Aquatic > Deep subsurface >...
GGAACACGGGTGAATCCTATGACCTCTCGGCCAACCCGGACTATTTTGGAGGAGCCCCGAAGCTCTCCCGCGTGATCTTCCGGGTCGTGCCGGACAACACGGTCCGCTTCCTTGAACTGCAAAAGGGGACGTTGAACCTGGTCATCAACGGGATCGAACTGGATTATATCCCCCTCATACAAAAGGACCCCCGCCTCAAGCTGATGACCGGACCCGGCCTGAATTACTCCTATATCGGATTCAACCTGACGGACCCGATTCTGATAAAACAGAAGGTCCGTGAGGCCGTCGCATACGCCGTGGACCGGAAGGCCATTATCCGTTACCTGCTCAAGGGGATGGCCCGCCCTGCAACCGGACTCCTCTCCCCGCTCAACTGGGCGTATTCCGGCGGGGTAAAAGAATATGAATACAACCCGGGAATAAGCCGTACACTGCTGGACCAGGCGGGCTTCCCCGATCCGGACGGCGACGGCACCGGCATGCGGTTCACCCTGAGCTACAAGACGTCCCAGGACGAGCAGGGAAAACGGATCGCCGCGGCGCTGCAGCAGCAGTTCAAACAAGTGGGGATCGGGCTCACCATCCGATCCTACGAGTGGGGAACCTTCTACGGAGACATCAAGTCCGGGAACTTCCAGCTCTATTCTCTTTCCTGGGTGGGGGTCACGGACCCGGACATCTATGATTACATCTTCCATTCAAAGAACTTTCCCCCGGCCGGCGCCAACCGGGGGAGGTACGCAAATCCCGAAGTCAACGCCCTGCTCGAGCATGCAAGAAGAACCCTTGATCTCACCCGGAGGAAAGAATATTATAGAAGGGTCCAGGAGATCCTGGCCCGTGACCTGCCGTATGTGTCTCTCTGGCATTACGACAACGTGGCCGTGATGAGGAAAAATGTTGAGGGTTTCGTGCTGGACCCGAGGGGAGACCTTTATTCGTTGAAGGATGTCTGGGTGGATAAAAATTAGAATTAGAAATAGATCATTTCCAAAAGAGTGGGTGGAAACATAAGGAGCCAAGGGGTCAAGGATTCCAGGGGCCAAGTGTTTTTCTCTGAAGATTTTGCTTGCGTTTTAGTATTTCACTTGAATCCTTGACCCCTTGAACCCTCGAACCCTATTTACCCACTAAATGGGAGAAGAACCTAATATCTTAAAGGGTCACACATTTGTCCCATTATATCGCAAAACGGATACTCCTGCTGATCCCCATCATCCTCGGTGTCGTCACCCTGGTCTTCTTCCTGGTCCACATGATCCCCGGGGACCCGGTGGAGATCATGATGGGGGAACAGGCGCAGGCAGCGGACAAGGAGGCCCTGCGCCATGAACTCAGGCTGGACCGGCCCGTGGCCGAGCAGTACAGAGTCTTCCTCTCAGGCCTCGTCCGAGGGGAACTGGGCCGTTCCATCCATTCCCGGGAAGCGGTCACGGAGATTATCCTGAAACGGTTCCCCGCCACATTCATCCTGACCCTCGCCGCCATGATGGTTGCCCTGCTCATCGCCATCCCCATCGGGATCCTCTCCGCAACCAAGCAGTATTCGCTGATGGACAATGCCTCCATGCTCTTCGCCCTGATCGGGATCTCCATGCCCAACTTCTGGCTGGGCCCTCTATTGATCCTCTTTTTTTCCATCCGGCTCGGCTGGCTTCCGGTCTCAGGCATCGGAGGCGTTCAACACCTGATCCTTCCGGCCGTGACCCTGGGCATGGGCATGTCCGCAATCCTGACCCGGATGACCCGATCCAGCATCCTCGAAGTGATCCGTGAGCAATACATCGTCACGGCCCGGGCCAAGGGGCTTGCCGAGAGGGTGGTCCTCTTCAAACATGCCCTGAAGAATGCGCTCATCCCGGTGATCACCATTATAGGCCTTCAGTTCGGCGCGCTCCTTTCGGGGTCCATCATCACCGAGACCATCTTTTCCTGGCCGGGCATCGGACGCCTCCTGATCCAGGCCATCAACCAGCGGGACTATCCGGTGGTGCAGGGGACGGTACTCTTTATCTCGCTTTGCTATGTGCTGGTCAACCTGCTGACCGACCTGCTCTATGGGGCGGCGGACCCCAGGATCCGGGTTGGGGGAAGGGGGGCAGATGCGTAAACACCGGCTGGCCCTGATCGGCTTGATCATCGTCATCGTGATGACCACGGTTGCGGCGCTCTCGCCTTATGTCGCGCCCTATGATCCGTCAGAGCTTGACCTGGCTGGAAACCTGAGCGGGCCCACGCTCTCCCATCCCCTGGGACAGGACAAGCTGGGCCGAGACATCCTGAGCAGAATCCTGTACGGCGCCCAGGTCTCGGTGAAGGTGGGGACCGTGGTTGTCGGCATTTCACTCTCGGTGGGACTGCTGATCGGCTCTCTGTCGGGTTATGCCGGAGGCTGGATAGATGAAATCATCATGCGGATCATCGATATCCTCCAGGCCTTCCCGGGAATCCTTCTGGCCATCGCCATGACCGCTGTCCTGGGGCCTTCGCTGAATCACGTGATCTTCGCCCTCTGCCTCACCGGATGGGTGGGGTATGCCCGGCTGATCCGGGGGCAGATCCTCACGGTCCGGGAGCGGGAATATGTACAGGCGGCACGTGCCCTGGGCGCGGGCCCATTGAGAATCCTGATGCGCCATATCCTCCCCAATACCCTGGCCCCGATCATTGTTGAAGCCACATTCGGCTGTGCATCCGCGATCCTGGCCGAAGCGGGCCTCTCTTTCCTGGGGCTCGGTACCCAGCCGCCCACCCCCTCCTGGGGCTCCATGCTCAACGAGGGGAGCCACTTCATGCTCGTGGCGCCGCACCTCACGATCTTTCCTGGGATCGCCATTATGCTGGTGGTCATGGGATTCAATTTTCTCGGAGACGGGCTCAGGGACTGGATGGACGTGCAAAGAAATTAGGCACGGACCCTTTCAATTTAATTTGCCCAGTTGTTTTAGACATAAAACGCCGTAATAGGTGCTCGGAGGAGATGCGCCGTATCCGGGTTGGGGCCCGAAACCGCCGTTCTCAGGAATGTAGAGGGACGCGATAAACTCATAGATGCTGTCCCGGTTGACTTCTCCGCCTGCGGAGAGATCCGCAAAGGCCTCCAGTACATAGGCCATGTCCTGAATGGTAGGTTGCGTGGTGTACGTTTCTTCGAGATGGAGTCCGGCGTAGCGTGTCTCCTTCAGGTATTTCACCGCGCCGGCTTTTACTTCGTCATTCAACGCCCCGAGGATCTTGAGGGTGTGCACGGCTGCGAAAGTGGATGGCGGCCTTGACGGTTTTCCTTTTTCCACCCCGAAGCCTTTGTCTTTGTCGCGGAATGACATAAGATACGAAACAGCCTTCTCCTTGTTTAATCCCTGCAGGGCGCCCAGGAGATCCAATGAAGCAATGCCATAGAAGGAGGTCATCACGGAGCTGTATTTGCTCTTGGGGCCGGCCCTCATTCCGCCGTCTTCCTGGGAGAGAGAAAGCACGAACTGAGCGGCCTTTTTCTTATCGACAGCCTCAAAACTATTCAAGACCTCCAGCGTTTTCAGGGCAAAATATGTGGAGACGAGATCAGGCTCGGACGTGAATCCGGGCTCGGCCACGAATCCGCCATCCGGGGTCTGACAGGCCCGGATGTAGTTGATGATCTTCTTTTGGGCCTCGGGGGCGATCTTCTTTTCCAGGGACATGGAGGCAAAGGCATAGTAGTATGCGAACGAGAGGGATTCCGGAAAACCGGGCCGCATTTCAGCCCACTCTTGCAGATAGCCGGCCGTGCGTTTGAGATCAATCTCAGGATTTTTCTTGGTGTCTTCCTCAGCGGGTGATCCGAAGGGATATGCAAACAAGGCACACACAAGGATCAAAGTGATCCTTCTTGTAAATTTTGCAGTCATAAATTTACTCTTCCTCATATAGGGGGTGAAATCCCTTGAGGGGGGATCGCTCCCCCCCCAAGGTGAAACGGCCGAGGCGTTACGTCGCACAAAATCGCCCTCAGTCCGTGTTTATGGCTGGTGACTCGGTGTTCCGATCCGGCTGCTCTTTCCGATGTGGCAGACGTCGCATTTCCCAAGAGGCCAGGCGAGCCCCTGTAGGCGTACGTTCTGCTCGTTGTCGATAGCCTTCTTGGAGGGGAGAAGCCCGTGCGGCTCCCCGTGGCAGGTCTGGCACAGGATCTGTCCTTTCTTATGACCCGAACTTCCGAGGAACTGGCCGAAGACCGCCGGGGTCCCCACCAACTCTTGCGTGTTGGTGTTATGGCAGTCGGAGCAGGTGGGCAGGGTGCTGTAGTGCCAGGGTTTATCCATCTGCCCGGTGGAAACTCTCTGGAACAGATCCCCGTGACAGTCCGTACACCAGATGTTATGTGCGCTCTTGCCGGATCCGATTTTTATCGTGGTGTGAACCTCCCTGTAGCAGTCGAGCGTCCCGTTGCCGCCGGGATGACACTGATAACAATTCTTCTCAATGTTTGAATCATAGAAGGTCTGAACCTCCGCGCTCTCCACGTGGAACTTGTGCAGGACCTTGGAGAAGGGAGAGATCGAGGTATACCCTTTGCTCTTGGCATAGTTGACCCAGGTCGCGTCCAGAGCTGCGCTGCCGCCCACGGCCAAATCACTGTGGCACTTGCTGCAGCGTACCGGTGTGGCCAATCCTGTCAGGTGTCCGTAGGAATCGTAGGTCCCTCCCACCAAGGCGAGGACATCTACGCCGGTGTCACGAGTATGGGCATCCATCATTTCTTCAAAGACATCGTAGGGGTCCGGGCAGGTGCCGCAGGCCCCCTGTTTGATGTAACCTTTGCTTGCGGCCACGTCCTGATGGCAGTTGCAGCAGCCGCCGAAGGCAATGGGCAGGGTGGTGCTGGTGGTGCCCAGAACCGCCGAGGTGGCTTTGTCCTTCACCGTCACGTCCCAGTGGAGGTAGGCCTTTCTCTTGTCGCCGAAGGGTCCGATGAAATCGCCCTGGGTGTCCAGAGGCGGATACGCAGGCGCCCCTTCCGCGAGCCAGTACTTGGCATTACCCGGTGAAGAAGTGAGGATCTCCGGTGTCATGACGCCGCTCAGTCCGTATCCAGCAAGGCCTACCCGGTTGGTGCGGCTGATGCCGCTCCCGGGGAAATGGATATTTGCCGTGTCCAGCCATCTTAAATACTCAGGGTCTTTGGACAGGTCATAGGGGCCGTTATCGCCGTAAGTATTTTCACGTATTTTGTATTCCACGGTCAGCTTGGTGCTGTCGTTCATGGGAACCGGCGGTGAGCCCCTCTTAATCACCTGGACCCTCAGTGTGTTCCAGGGCGGAAGGAGCATCATAATGTCGGCTCTCGGGCAGACGCAGTGCATGCCCAGGTCGTTATAGCCGGCAACCACATAGTCGTTCGATGACGTTCCTCCCGCATACACTGCCGTCATCGTCGTTTTAGCGCTCATGGTTAAAGTCACGGTCTTATTTGTTGAATAATCCGCTGTTCCCTTTTTCCACCGCTTATCTTTTATGAGTAAAGACAAAAAGACATTGAAATGCTGAGGGTATCCGCATAAAATTTTAAATATCGTTTATATGTTAATTAATTATTGATATTAGATAATTTGATTTATTATTTATTATGTTAGCTTCATATATAATCTTGATGTGTACCAATTCCCCGATCAAGCCTGCCCTCGACTGCGATCGGGGGTCGGGGAATGACGCTCTTAGAGAAATGTTTACCCATAAATTTGCCGCAGACCCAGATTGGAGGGGGTAACTTGACTGCTGGGACAAAACATAATAGAGTGACTCATTAAAATTGATCCCGGTTTTTTCTTTTAAACTCACAGACAGGGAACGGACATGAATGGTTCAGCGATGGAAATGATGATCAGGAGGTTTTATGCTGGATTGCTTGCCGCCATATCCATATTCTCCCTGCTGATTCCTTCGGCCTTTTCGGCTGATGCCTTTTCGCCGGAGGCCGGTGCGCCGGCCAAGGCCGAGAATACGCCGTCTTTGGGGAGTCTCGGTGACCTGGTGGTCACGATGACGAGACTTCGGGAGCGTGCCGCCATTCAGGAAAAAGAAGTCACAGATTCCCCGGACATGGCCGAAACCGAGAAGAAGATCTCGGAGGCAGGCGAGAGGGTGAATGAGCTTGCCGCTCAGTTCGATGCATTGAAGCAGTCGAAGTCATACGGGACCATTCAGATTGAGGATCTCAAGGATATGGCAAGAAGCGAGGCCGAGGAACTCGGCCGGATCAATGAAGATCTTTCCTCGGCCCTGAACCTATCGGGCTCGATTCAGAAGGAATGGTCTGATGAAAAGGAAAAATGGAATGCGTGGCGGCTCTCGCTGAAAAAAAACGTTCCTTTTGGACCCTTGAAACCGACCTTTTCAGAAGCCGGCCGGATCATTGACAGTATGATTGATCTCTCCAACTCAAGACTGAAATCCGTGTTGGAGGTCCAACGCAAGGCCGAAAAGGCGGAGAAAGAGATCCAACAGGTATCCATGGAGTTGGATGCGCTGCTGAAGACTGTCCGTGGAGACATCTTCAGGAAGTCATCCCATTCCATGTTTTCACCCAAGTATTACACCCTCTTCAAGAAGAATCTATGGACCGAATTTATGGGAGGGGTTCGGTCCGCCGAATGGCCGGATAAAGAATTTTTCATGAGCCAAGGCTGGGTGGCGGTCTTGCAGCTTTTTTTCGCGCTGGTCCTCATGATGGGCATCTACCGGCGCCGCGGACTGCTAAAGGCATCGGACCGGTGGCGATTCCTTCTCATGCGCCCCTTTTCCGCAAGCCTTTTTCTTTCAGTCTCCTCGCTCTTTCCCCTGTACGGCAGCGCAGTCCCGTCTGTATGGCGGCTTGTGCTCTGGATAGCGGCCAGCCTTGCCGCGGCACGGCTGGTCGGAAGCCTCATCACCCTGCCGTGGAAGCGGAGGCTGGTCTATCTGCTTGCATGCCTTTTCCTTGCGGCCCATTTCTTTTCCGTGTTCGGTCTGCCCGAGCCTGTATTCCGTCTCTATGTTTCTTTTGCAGCTTTGTGCGGATTCCCTCTATGCTTCTGGAGAGCGGATACCAGTGTCAAGAGAGGCGACTCCCCCCTGTACACTTGGGCGCTCCGTCTGGGCGGAACGGTTTTTGCCGTGATACTCGCCGCAGAGGTGGGCGGCTACAGCGCCCTGGCCACCCATCTTTTTGATTCCACGATCAAGACGACCTTCCTGGTCCTTCTTGCCTGGGTGGCCGCGACCATCGCGCGCGGCGCATTTGAGTTCATCGTGTCGAACACCTTTCTCAAAAAATTTACAATGATCCGCATCAACAGGAACATGATCGTCAAACGTCTGGGGATGTTCACGGACCTCTTGATCGGGTTCATTGCCCTGATCCTTATTTTGGAAATCTGGAGGGTATTCGAAACGCCCATGGATGCGCTGAAAGGGCTCTTCTCTTTGGGGTTTGCCGTCGGGGAACATCGCTTTACGGCCGGACACATGATCACCGCGGCGGCGGTGCTTTACAGCGCATTCCTGGTATCCTGGACCTTGCAATCGCTTCTGCTCCATGATGTTTTTCCCAAGAGTCAGGTGGAGCACGGAACCGGTATTTCGATTGTCCGGTTATTTCACTACCTCTTGGTTCTCGTGGGGTTTATCCTTGCCCTGGGGGCTGTGGGCTTTGAACTCAAGAACCTGGTCATCCTTACCGGCGCCTTAGGCATCGGCATCGGTTTCGGGCTTCAGAATATCGCCAACAACTTTGTGAGCGGCCTCATCCTTCTCTTCGAACGTCCGATTAAAGTCGGCGACATCGTGCAGATCAGCGGCGAGTGGGGGGAGGTCAAACAGATCGGTCTGAGGGCAACCGTGGTCCAGACCTTTGACCGTGCGGAAATCATCGTTCCTAACAGTGATCTGGTTTCGAGTCAGGTGACCAACTGGACCTTGTCTGACAAGATGGTCAGGCTCGTCATCCCGGTGGGGGTAGCATACGGCTCCGATGTCCCACTGGTGATGCGGCTTCTCTTTGAAGCGGCCCATAGACATCCCTTGGCGCTCAAAAATCCCGAGCCGCAGGTGCTGTTTTTAAGTTTTGGTGAAAGCTCTCTGAACTTTGAACTTCGTGTCTGGATTGGGGATGTGCGGAAACTTGTTGAGATGAAGAGCGAATTGCACATGGAGATTGACCGGACGTTCAGGGCATCCGGAGTGGAGATCCCTTTCCCCCAGAGGGACCTGCACGTGCGGAGCGTGGATGCATCCGCTGTGGACAGGCTGTTCAGAAAGACGCAGACGCCCCCCGGACCTGCCGGAAATATCCGGTGATCTTCTCTTTGAAGGTGAAAACATCGCTGAAGGCGAACGGGGCATTTTATGGCATTAGTCAGTTTGCAGGGTGTCCATGTCAGCTTCGGCGGACCGCCATTGCTTGAAAGTATTGATCTCTCCATTGACCGGGGCGAGCGGGTCTGCCTCATCGGAAGGAACGGGACAGGCAAGTCGACGATCCTGCGGCTCATCACCGGCGAAGTCAGGCAGGATGATGGAAAGATCGTGTTTCAGCAGGGCATGCAGAGCGCGCTTCTGGCCCAGGAGGTCCCACAGGCGCTTTTGGGGAGTGTGTTCAACGTGGTATCGGGCGCGTTGGGCGAGCAGGGGAAACTGCTTTCCGAGTATCGCCATCTGAGCAATAAACCGGCCCATGATCACAGCGAGAAGCTGATGGCAGAGATCGAGAGTGTCCAACACAAGTTCGAGACCGCCGGGGGCCGGCAAATACAGCAGCGTATCGAGACGATTCTCTCTCGCCTGAAGCTTCCTCCTGACGCCGAGTTCTCCGAGCTTTCAGGCGGCCGGAAGCGCATGGTCCTGCTCGCAAAGGCGCTGGCAGGCGAGCCGGACCTCCTGCTTTTAGACGAACCCACAAACCATCTGGACATCGGTGCCATTGCCTGGCTTGAAGCGTTCCTGCTTTCTTTCGGCGGGACCCTTGTTTTCGTAACCCACGACCGTATGCTGATCCGGAAGCTGGCCACGCGGATTGTTGATCTTGACCGAGGCAGACTGACGAGCTGGCCTGGGAATTACCAGGCCTATCTTGAACTCAAGCAGGCTGCGCTTGATACCGAAGCTGCGGAAAACGCAAAATTCGACAAAAAGCTGGCCGAGGAGGAGGCCTGGATCCGCCGGGGCGTCAAGGCGCGCAGGACGCGGAATGAAGGCCGCGTGCGCGCGCTCAAGGAACTCCGAAGGACCCGGAGCGAGCGGCGAGAACGGACCGGTACGGCGCATATGCGAATACAGGAGGCGGAGCGCACGGGCAGGCTTGTGATCGAGGCGCGGAACGTGAGCCACAGCTACGAAGGCAGCGAGGTGATTCGAGACTTTTCAACGGCCATCCTCCGCGGCGATAAGGTGGGTATCATCGGTCCAAACGGCGCCGGCAAGACCACGCTGCTTAAAATCCTGCTCGGCGATCTACCCCCCACGAAAGGGACGATCCGGCACGGCACGAATATGGAGGTGGCTTACCTCGACCAGCACCGCGCCCAATTGAAGGATGAAAAGTCCGTTCAGGATAACGTCTCGGGCGGAAGCGACTATGTGACCATCAACGGCAGCCGGCGGCATGTCATCGGTTATCTGCAGGATTTTCTTTTTTCGCCTGATCGGGCGCGCAGTCCCGTGAAGGTCCTCTCCGGCGGGGAGCGGAACCGCCTGCTGCTCGCCAGGCTTTTCACCAGGCCGTCGAACGTGCTCGTGCTCGACGAGCCCACGAATGACCTGGACATCGAGACCCTTGATCTGCTCGAAGAGCTTCTGATGGACTATCCCGGCGCCGTGCTGTTGGTGAGCCACGACCGGGCGTTGATCAATCATGTCGTCACCAGCACGCTCGTGTTCGAAGGCAAAGGCCGGGTGAATGAATACGTCGGCGGGTATGACGACTGGCGCCGGCAGAGGAAACCGGCCGCTCCCGTGGTCCCGGTCAGGAAGGAAGAGACAAGGCAAGGCACGCGTCCTCAGGCTGAGAAACGACGCAGGCTGAATTTTAAGGAGCAGAAGGAGCTTGAAAGCCTTCCCGAGCGCATCGAAGCGCTCGAATCGGAACGGCAGCAGATCCATGCGTCTATGGCTGACCCGGCCTTTTATCGCGAAAGCGGCGGCTCAGTGTCTGCAACCAAGTCAAGGCTTGAGGCGCTGGAGAAAGAACTGGACCAGGTCTATGCGCGGTGGGAGGCGTTGGAGGATCTGAAATGACAATGGAAAACAAGTTGTTGACAAAAAAGACAAAATCCCTATAATAAATTCATAATCAGCGGGGCACCCTGCCGGTTAGGGGGGAGATCATCCAATCAGCCGCAGCCTGTTTTCCGCGAGAGTGGCGAAATTTGGTATACGCACTAGACTTAGGATCTAGCCCGCTTTGCGGATTGGGGGTTCGAGTCCCCCCTCTCGCACCATCGGTCCCTCATATCAAATCCTGACCTTTAGAGATCGGGTAAATAATCGCTGATGGTTGAGATGCCGGGGCGCGTTATTCCCGGGGGGCTCCTGTCCGGGAGGGTTCATAGAGAGCCATATCATTCGATGTCTGAAAGGAAGAATAAAATGGAAAACCAAGAGGAGAAAGAGATAAAACTGAGCGTGGAGGAGCCGAGCCGGACCAAGAGGGTCCTGAAGGTGGAGGTTCCCACGGAAGAGATTGAACTGGAATTCAAAAAGACCTATCAAAACCTGCAGAAAAAGGTCAAATTCCCGGGTTTCCGTCCGGGCAAGACCCCGATCTCCATGATCCGCAGCCGTCTCTCTCGTGATGTGCACGAGGATCTTCTTCAACGGATCATCCCTGACTATTACGCCAAGGCCCTGGAGAAGTCGGCCCTTAAACCGGTGGATATGCCGATCATCCGGAATGTCCACCTCAGCGAAGGTGAGCCTTTCCGTTTTGATGCCACGGTCTATATCAAACCGAAGTTCGAGGTCAAGGATTACAAGGGGGTGCCGAGATCCAAGAAAGAGACCAAGATCACGGATGAGATGGTGGACCGGGTGATCCGGGACATGCAGGAGAGGTTAGCGGAACTCTCTGCCTATGAAGATGAAGACCACCAGGTGGTCAGGGGGGACGTTGCCGAAGCGGACATTGAAGGTTTTGTGGACGGCAAACCCATTGAACGGGGCAAGGGGACCGGTCAGCTTATCGAAGTGGGCGAAGGTAAGATGATTGCCGGGTTGGAAGATGGGTTCCTGGGAATGAAGAAAGGTGAGGCCAAGGAGATTCCCGTGACCTTTCCTGAAAATTACCATGCCGCCGGACTCTCCGGGGCAAAGGCGGTCTTCAAGGTGAACCTCAAGGACATCAAACAGAAAAAACTTCCGGCCCTGGATGATGAATTTGCAAAGGATGTGGGCGAGAGGTTCGGGACCCTCAACGAACTGAAGGCTGAGGTCCGCAAGGGGCTGGAGGCCGAGGAGGCCAAGAGAATCCGGGAGGACCTGCATCTTGAGATCATGGATGAGGTCCTCCGGAGGAACCCGATCGAAGAACTTCCCGAGATCATGATCGAACGTCAGAAGAAGGCCCTGAAGGAGAGCTTTAAATCGAACCTCCACCGTTCAGGCAAGGAGCCGAAAACCGAAGAGATCCATGGAGTGGTGGAGGAGACGGTGCTGGATAAAAAGGCCCGGAGAGATGTCGCCTGGAGTTTTATTATCGAACAGCTTGCGGAAAAAGAAGGAATCACGGTCACACCCGATGAGGTTGAATCCGCCCTGGGAAAAAGGGCATGGGAGTCTTCCATGTCTAAGGAGGTATTAAGGGATCTCTACATGAAACAGGTGGGTTCGCTCGAACCTTTCAGACTCATGCTCTTAAACGAAAAGATCCTTGACTTTTTGCTTGAAAATGCTAAAGTTACAGGGGAAGACGTACATGAAACCGAGGGGGGAGGCAAGGAGTAACCCTCTCTTTTTTTGATAACCGATTCAACTGGTCGGTAAGGAGTATTCGAATGACGCTTATTCCCATGGTGGTGGAACAGACGGCACGGGGCGAACGGGCCTATGATATCTATTCCCGGCTGCTCAAGGACAGGATTATCTTTGTGGGGACCGCCATCGATGACTATATGTCGAACCTGATTATTGCCCAGCTTCTGTTTCTCGAAGCCGAGGATCCCGATAAGGACATCAACCTGTACATCAATTCTCCGGGCGGCATCGTCACTTCCGGACTGGCCATCTATGATACCATGCAGTATATCAAGCCTCAGGTTTCCACCATCTGCATCGGGCAGGCGGCCAGTATGGGGGCGGTCCTCCTGGCCGCCGGAACCAAGGGGAAGCGTTTTGCGCTCCCCAATACCCGGATCATGATTCACCAGCCCCTTGGCGGATTCCAGGGTGTGGCTTCGGACGTGGAGATCCATGCAAAGGAGATCCTGAAGATCAAGGAAACCCTGAATGAAATCCTGGCCAAGCACACGGAACAGCCGGTCAAGAGGATACAGAAGGATACGGACAGGGACTTTTTCATGTCCGGTACCGAGGCCAAGGAGTATGGGCTGATCGATGAAGTGATTGCCCATCGTGAAGGGGCTGCTCCCGGAGAAAAGAAAGAAAAAGAATAGGAAAGGAAAGTGAGATGAAAAAAAGTGATCCGTCAGGGACTTTGAAGTGTTCTTTCTGCGGCAAGAGCCAGGAAGACGTGAAAAAACTGATTGCAGGTCATACCGTGTACATCTGCGACGAGTGCATCAACCTCTGCAACGAGATTATTGCAGAGGAGATGCAGGTCAAGAGGATTGACAAGTTTGATAAGGTCCCTCAGCCTCGAGTCATCAAGAAGGTTCTCGACGATTATGTCATCGGCCAGACCTATGCCAAGAAGGTTCTCTCAGTGGCCGTGCACAACCATTACAAGCGTCTGGCCACCAATATCAATCTCGGAGACGTGGAGATTCAGAAAAGCAATATCCTTCTGGTCGGACCCACGGGATCCGGCAAGACCCTCCTGGCCCAGACCATGGCCCGTATCCTGGACGTCCCATTCGCCATCGTAGATGCCACGACCCTGACCGAGGCTGGATATGTAGGCGAGGATGTGGAAAACATCATACTGAAACTCCTGCAGAATGCGGATTACGACGTGGAGCGGGCGCAGCAGGGGATCATCTATATCGACGAGATCGACAAGATCGCCAGGAAGTCGGAAAACCCGTCCATTACCAGGGACGTCTCGGGTGAGGGCGTGCAGCAGGCCCTTCTGAAGATCATCGAGGGGACCGTGGCCAATGTCCCGCCGCAGGGAGGGAGGAAACATCCTCACCAGGAGTTCCTGCAGGTGGATACCACGAACATCCTGTTTATCTGCGGAGGCGCCTTCGTCGGGCTGGACAAGATCGTCGAAAACCGGATGGGTGAAAAGGCCATGGGATTCGGCGCCAAGATCCAGAGCAAACAAAATAAGCCGATCGGGGAGATCCTCTCCAGGGTTGAACCCGAGGATCTGTTGAAGTACGGGATGATTCCGGAGTTCGTCGGCCGGCTCCCGGTCCTCGCCGCCCTGGACGAACTGGACGAGGATGCCCTGGTCCGGATTCTGACCGAACCCAAGAACGCCCTGATCAAACAGTACCAGAAGTTTTTCGAGCTTGAGGGAGTAAAACTGAAATTCACCCAGGGGGCATTGGACGGTGTGGCGAAGACCGCCCAAAAGCGCAAGACCGGCGCACGTGGGCTCAAGGCGGTTCTGGAAAACGTGATGCTCGACGTGATGTATGAGCTTCCCTCCCAGGTGAACGTGAAGGAATGCATCATCTCCGAGGAAGTCGTCAAGGGTCTGGAGCAGCCGATCCTGATCTATGAACAGAAGGAAAGCGCATAGTTGTGGGTAAAAAGGGGTCGAGGGTCCAAGGGGTCAAGGAATCAAGTGAAATACTTAAATGCAAGTAAAATCTCCAGAGAAAAATACTGGAACCCTTGACCCCAAGATGCCGTAGTGTAGTGGCCGTAGCAGAGGGTCCCGGCCCTGGAAAAGTAGATTCAACGAGATGCCGGGATCTAACGACAAAAATAGACAAAAGTGGGACACGCGAAGCGTAACCCTATGACCCTCGGCTCTTTATGTTTTCAGTATTTCACTTGACCCCTGGAATCCTTGAACCCTTATGTTTTCACCCGCTCTTTATGAAAATCCTCTCTGCAGAGTTCGTTCTTTCCGCTGTCCATAGGAAAGACTATCCGGTAAAGCGCCTCCTTGAAATCGCCTTTGTCGGGCGCTCCAATGTGGGGAAATCCTCTCTGATCAATGCCCTTCTCAACCGGAAAAAACTCGTCAAGGTCAGCTCCACACCCGGCCGTACCCAGATGATCAATTTTTTTCTGATCAACCAGTCCTTTTTTTTTGTGGATCTTCCGGGGTATGGATTTGCAAAAGTGCCGAAGGATGTTCGGGAGCGCTTCGGCCCCATGGTGGAGCAATATCTCGAAGAGAACCGGCATCTCACCTGCGTGGTCCATATCCTGGATGCCAGGCGCCGGCCGGGAGAATTGGACAGAATCATGCGGGAGTATCTTCTCTCTCATGGAATCCGAATCTTGACCGCGGCCACGAAATCGGATAAGATCACCATGGGGCAAAGAAAGACGCAGGTCCTGAAGATCCGGGAATCCATGGGATTGTCCGGAGAAGATCCCCTGATCTTTTTCTCCGCCGTCACGTCCGAGGGGCGAAATGAAATCTGGAAGGCAATCAATCCGCTCATCTGATCTATTCTGGAAAAAAGAGTTAGAATGAAACCACAGAGCTCTGTGGTTCGGGTTTTGATATACCATTGAACAAGGGAGGAAGATCAGCATGAAAAGTTTCGTTACAATGTTCATGAGTGGATTGGCATCGGTTTTCTTTATGACCACGCATCTTCATGCGGCTGAACCCGGGAAGGGCGAGCCCCAAGCCGTTTTGGAGACGGATTTTGGAAAGATCCTCATTGCCTTTGATCCGGATGCAGCCCCGAAGACCGTGGAGAATTTCAAAAAGCTTGTCAAGGAGGGTTTTTATAACAAGACTTATTTCCACCGGGTCATCCCCGGTTTCATGATCCAGGGAGGCGATCCCAACACCAAGGACGACGACCGGAGCAACGACGGCATGGGCGGGCCGGGTTATACCATCCAGGCCGAGTTCAGCAGCCGCAAGCACGTGAGCGGAACGGTTTCCATGGCAAGGTCCATGGATCCCGACAGCGCCGGGTCGCAGTTCTTCATCTGCGTGGCCGCGGCCCCCCATCTCGACCGCCAGTATACGGTCTTCGGCCATGTCGTCGAAGGGATGGACGTGGTCGGCAAGATCGTCAGCGCTCCCAGGGACCGCATGGACAATCCGTTGAAGTCCATCTATATACAGAAGGCCTACCTGAAGTAGAGACGGCTTTCTGATTTGCGCCGTCAGAGAAAGAAAAAAGGTCAAGGATGGCTTGGGGCCGGATGATCATGGATGTTGGTCTTCTTAAATGCATGGTCTTCCAGGTTCAGGTTCCAGAAGTTTCTGTTGGCTGTCGCGTTCCCGGAGAAAAAACCGTTTCCTGAAATAGCGCATGTATTGATGTCATACCAGGGCCAGACTCCACTGAGGGTCTTGGTCATTTGGCCGCAATGGTTCTGTCCTGTAAAATTCCCCTTGGCAAACCCAGCCGATTGATTGCCGCATTCCGGACCCATGTAGGTCGGCATTTGCCATAGACCTGAAATTTGATTGCCTTCCGATAAGATCCCTTGATAGATTGAAACTCTTCCGTCCATGGGATTCGGATCAGCCCCCCCTTTGAACCTGAGCGTACCTGATACAGGCAAACCGGATATGTAATGATACACCTTTGCAGAATATATATCTCCGCAATCCCCTTGGAAACAGCTTGTCCCGGTCATGTCAACAGTCCAGTCTCCTTGAATTTTATTACAATCAGGAGCGGATAAAAAATCATCCGCAGCGGCAATCCATTCATCTCTGCATGGACCGAACCATTCCCCTGCGGCACGGGCACACAGGTCATGATCAAAACAATCTTGGGAAAATCTTTGTATTAACGGATCCGGCGGCGAGCCGCAACCCGCTCCGCATCGGCCGAAGCATTCTCCGGATGCACATGGACCGACCGTTTCACTCTCTGTAACAGGCGTCCCTTCTGTGATGTCATAGGTTCCGGTTATGTTATGACCGATACTGTCACATAGGGACGTCCATGCCTCCGGTTTAGTTTTTTCTGACTCTTCGTTTGGTAAATCCAAATCTAAGAATTCATTGGGAGGATACTTGTATAGAAGACCAAGTGTGCTCAGTAATGCATCTCCCACCCCCCCATAAGATATATGTTTCGTCAGAATCGCACTCAAAACATTTAAGGTTCCTAAATCCTCCTCGGTAAACTTGACCAATCGGCCGGTCTCTATTGAAACAAACTGAATCCGAATTTTTCCATTCCCATAGTTAATGTTGGCTATGAGCTTTTTTTTGCCTCTCAAACGGATATCCACGACGACATAATCCTTTTTCTCCATCACCGATGAGAAACTCACACCCAAATCAGGATATTCCCCCACAATGGCCTTCTCGGATTTATGAGAAAATTTGAGCAGGTTCGATTCATCATTTGGTTCAGGGTTTTGTAATTCTTGAGCACTCGTATTCATATCCAGAATAAAAATACCCACTAAAACAATCGCCAAGGCCTTCATCATCTTTCCTTTTGCCATTTTCAACCGCCTCCTTTCGACCGGATAAACTAAAAAGAAATGCATTGGGTTTATGGCTTCTAATATCATACCCAAAAGTTCATGTCAACAATAATCTTTTGGACGTATATTATATTTCAAGAAGGCTATTATCATCATACCTCTAAGGGGTGGACAGAGCGGCGATGGACTTATGTCTTCGGATGTCAAAGTGTTCAGGGATATTGGTCATTAGCCACCCGGAAGAGTCGACAACGTTCATACCCTGTCCGGCTCCCGCTCGATAGTTGTGTCAATGCCCTTCAAGAACCCTCGCGCCTTCTTCAATGTAATCACAGGGATGAGCTCAATCCGGCCCTCATACAGGAGGACTTGCACCTTCTGCCCGGCCTTGAGCCCTAATAATCTGCGAACACGCGCAGGGATCACGACCTGAAACTTAGGGGATATGGTAACCCGTTCCATGCGTTTCTCCTATCGACGCTTATAACGTAATACGCTTACCTGGTAGCATCCGCCCGTTCGCAAGTCAAGTTGGGAAATTTTGTGAGGTAAAAAAGGGGACGGTTGTCCCCTTTTTCCTTTCACTCTCTACCCTCCGGCTTTTGCCGCCATTGTTTATTCGCTGTCCACCCTTCAGACGCCGTTTCAATACGGTCGAATCGCGGTATGTATGGCTTGATATCGAGCAATGGGGTCGCGTTTAATACATCAATGCCTTCGACTACCAAAATATTCTTATCTCTTGTCTTTATTTTTGGATCATCTCCAAAAGAGTGGGTGAAAACATAAGGGTTCAAGGGGTCAAGGATTCCAGGGGTCAAGTGAAGTGCTAAAAACATAAGGGACCGAGGGTCATAGGGGTCAAGGGTTACGCTTAGCGTGTCCCGCTTTTCTATATCTTTGTCGTTAGATCCCGGCATCTCCTTGAATCTATTCTTGCCGGGCCGGGACCGTCTGCGACGGCTACTACATTAAGGCATCTTGGGGTCCAGTGTTTTTCTCTGGAGATTTCGTTTGCGTTCTTGTACTCGGTTTACCGGCATCAGTATTTCACTTGAACCCTTGAACCCTGGAATCCTCGAACCCTTTTTACCCACTAAATGGGAGAAGAACCAAAAATATGAAATCAATCCCCCTCACCACACCCTCTCCCCGCTGGGGAGAGGATTAAGGTGAGGGGCATTTTCAGGTGAAACTAATCACAGAGGTTGTGAACTGACTCTGAACAAGTAGAAAGGAGCATTGAAGATGAAATTCAAAGGATCAAGGACAGAAAAAAATTTACTGACGGCTTTTGCAGGGGAATCACAGGCCAGGAACCGGTATACATACTTCGCAGGCCAGGCCGGAAAGGAAGGTTTCGTTCAGATTGCGGACATCTTCGAGGAGACGGCCGATCAGGAACGGGAACATGCCAAGAGGTATTTCAAGTTCCTTGAGGGAGGTGAGGCCGAGGTAAAGTGGTCATTCCCAGCAGGGAAGATCGGCACGACCGCGGAGAATCTCAAGGCTGCGGCAGCCGGGGAACATGGCGAATGGACTGAGATGTACCCTGGGTTTGCCAAGATCGCCCGTGAGGAGGGTTTCGAGGCTGCAGCCAAGGCTTTTGAGGCGATCTCGGTGGCCGAAAAACAGCATGAGAAACGCTACAACGACCTCCTTGCCAATGTCCAGTCAGGCCAGGTCTTTAAGAAGAACAAAAAGGTGATCTGGCGTTGCCGTAATTGCGGCTACCTCCATGAGGGGGCCGAAGCCCCGGAGACCTGTCCGGCGTGCTCGCATCCGCAGGCGCACTTTGAGGTCCTTGGTGAAAACTGGTAGGGTTACTGGGCTTTTTTCCGAAAAGGCCATGAGTTAGTTACATAAACATCAAAAAAAGTTGCAAGGAGGATATGAAGATGTCGACCAAAGAACTGCAGGAAAAGATTCTCAAGACCTTGAAGAACTGGCAGAAGGTGGAAGACTCATCGGTGGAGTCTACCGGAAATGTGATGAAAAAGAGCACGAATCCGATAGTTCATATCGTCATGGAGATCATTCAAAACGACTCCAGGACGCACCATCGGGTTCAACAGATGATCGTTGACAGCATGGAAAAGAAGGCGCTCTCGCTGACCCCTGAGGAGATGGGCGGGGTCTGGGACATGATAGAGAAGCATCTCCAGATCGAGAAAAAGATGGTCGAACACGTGGAAGAGGCCCTCAGCGCGCTCAAAGGAAAGAAGATGATCGTTCAGGAATATCTTCTGAACTACCTGCTCACAGACGAGAGGAAACACGACAAGCTCCTTTCCGATTTCAATAGCATCAAGAAAGGGATGTATCCCTACGCGTAAGACGTCTCAGGCACTGAATATCCTCATCGGCGGTGAAGCGGGACAAGGTCTCGTGACCATTGGGGAACTGCTCTCCAGAAGTCTTGTCCGAAGCGGTTATTCCATTGTTGTGACCCAGGACTATCAGTCCAGGATTCGAGGCGGTCACAACACCTTTGCCGTCCGGGTGAGCGCCGGGGAGATCTATGCCCCGCAGGAGTCCGTGGATCTCCTGATCGCCCTGAACCAGGAGACGGTCCGTCTGCACCGGGATGAAGTTTCTCCTCAAGGTCTCATGGCGGCGGATCAGGAATTTGATGTTCCAGAAAATCGCTGTCTCGCTGTCCCCTACAAAGACCTTTCCCTGCCTCGGTATTCGAATGTTGCGGCCCTGGGGATTGCAGGATTCCTCTTGGGGCTTGAGGAAGATCTGATCGCCCGTTTACTGGACGATCTCTTCGGGAAGAAGGACCCCAATCTGGCCGAGCAGAACCGGAAGGTTTTGAGTTCCGCATTTCGGTGGTCTGCAGGACAGAAGACTTCATTCCAAAAGCTCCCGAAGGTGTCGAATCCGCCAAAACGGCTGATGCTCAACGCTAACGATGCCATTGCATTAGGCGCCCTTTCAGCCGGTGTCCGGTTTTGCGCTTTTTATCCCATGACTCCCTCGACCTCGATCTCGCTCAGTCTCGCGGCCAGCGCCGAGAAGATGGGTCTGATTGTGGAACAGGCCGAGGATGAAATCGCCGCCGTCAACATGGCCATTGGCGCCTCCTTTGCCGGAGCGCCGAGCATGACCGCCACATCGGGCGGCGGGTTCGCCCTGATGGTGGAGGGGGTCAGTCTTGCTGCCATGACCGAAACCCCTGTTGTGATCGTGGTCGGGCAGCGTCCTGGCCCGGCCACCGGACTCCCCACACGGACCGAGCAGGCCGACCTGGAGTTTGTGCTCCATGCCGGACACGGGGAATTTCCGAAGGCCATCTTTGCTCCGGCCAACGTGGAGGATGGATTCTATCTTACACGTAAGGCCTTTGAACTGGCGGAACGGTATCAGGGGCCGGTCTTTATCCTCACGGACCAGTTTCTCTCGGATTCCTACAGGGCCGTCGCTCCTTTTGACATCGGGAACTTGCCGCAGGTCCATGCGGGGGCAGACCCTGTATCCGTGAATGAGCCTTACAAACGATATGCATTGACCGAAACCGGCATCTCCCCCAGACTCCTTCCCGGAAGGAGCAGGCATCTCGTGATGGTGGACAGCGATGAGCATACCGAAGAGGGGCATATTACCGAGGATCTTTCCATACGTACACGCATGGTTCAGAAGCGGCAGAATAAACTGAACGGACTCCGAGGTGAGGTCACCCCGCCTGTCTGCGAAGGAGACGACAGACCGGATCTTCTGCTTGTCTCCTGGGGTTCGACCATGGGGTCGGTCCTGGAGGCGGCATCCAAACTGCGGGAGGAGATGAGGCGTGTTGCAACGCTGCATTTTTCGCAGGTCTGGCCCATGGCGCCGGATCAGTTCATCGGGTATTTACAGGAGGCTCGAGAGGTGGTCTGTGTAGAGGGGAACGCCACGGGTCAGCTTGCCAGGCTGATCCGACGGGAGACCGGATTCGAGATTAAAAGGAAGATACTCCGGTATGACGGACTCCCCATCACGCCGGAGTGGATTCTAAGGGAATTAAACAGAGCGTCATAAGTCAACCACATCATGTCATTCCCCGACTCGATCGGGGAATCCAGACAATAAAACCGGATTGTCCGGTCAAGCCGGACAATGACAGACACTTCTGTCAGAAGGGTAAATCCCTATGGTGACACAGCACGATTATGGAGATTATGAAACAGCCTGGTGCCCGGGATGCGGGAACTTCTCAATCCTCAAGGCAGTCAAACAGGCCCTGGCCGCAAGCGGGATCGAACCTCACCAAGTTCTTTTTGTTGCAGGCATCGGACAGGCTGCCAAGGCGCCCCATTACCTGAACGCCAATCTCTTCAACGGCCTGCACGGGAGGCATCTTCCCGCAGCCACAGGCGCCAAGCTCGCCAACCCGGGGCTGACCGTGATCGCGGAAAGCGGGGACGGATGCACCTATGGGGAAGGGGGGAACCATTTCCTGTCGGCGATCCGGCGCAACGTGGACCTGACGGTTCTGGTGCACGACAATCAGGTCTACGGACTGACCAAGGGGCAGGCCAGCCCCACGTCGGATCCAGGTTTTGTGACCAAGGCCCAGCCTGAAGGGGTGAAGTCTGAACCGTTCAATCCCGTGGCTTTGGCCGTGGCCATGCATGCCGGTTTTGTGGCCAGGGGTTTTTCAGGAATGGCCGGCCATCTCACGGACATGATTCAGAAGGGGATCGCACACCGGGGTCTGTCATTGATTGATGTTCTGCAGCCCTGCGTCTCGTTCAATAAGGTCAATACCTTTGCCTGGTACAAGAAGAGATGCTATGAATTGCCGAAGGGATACGATCCTGAAAACTGGGACAAGGCCATGGCAACGTCCATGGAATGGGGCGAGAAGATCCCTGTAGGCATTATCTACCGAAACAGCAGGCCGCCCTATGAATCAAAATTTCCGGTTTTGGATCAAGGCCCCTTGGTCGGCCGGGAGGTGGACAGGCTCAGGTTGAAGACGATTATGGAAGAGTATGGATAATTGGAATCAAGCCGCTCGATTTTGTGAAGATCCTCTTTTTATTAAGGTTCTCATAATAGAAACGACGTCATGAATCATGTTATTCTATTTCGAGACTATTAATAAATGTGCTGCTTGACAGGAAGACCAAGGGATTGGTATAAGAGAGGCGTCTGGAGATTGAATGAGAACGTCCTTGGTGGTGATGATCCTGGTCCTTCTTGGCTTCGCAGCGGCTGCCGCTCTTTTCGGCATTTATCTGATCCCATTGAGCACAGGGGACCCGTCCCCGGTCCAGCCCATTGCCTTCAGCCACAAGGTTCATGCCGGGGAAAATGAGATCCATTGCCTTTACTGCCACCGGTACGCGAAGGTCTCAAGGTCTGCCGGGGTGCCGGACCTGGAGACCTGCAGAAACTGCCATATCATCATCGCTCGTGACAATCCCGAGGTCAAGAAACTCATGGAGTACTGGAAGAACAAGGAGCCTGTCCCCTGGGTCAAGGCGCATGATCTTCCGGACCATGTCTATTTTCCTCACAAGATGCACGTCAATGCAGGAACGGCCTGTACCTTCTGCCATGGGGACGTGGCCTCCATGGACCGGATCCGGAGAGTCTCCAGCCTCAAGATGGGATGGTGCCTGGGCTGCCACCGCAAGAACAAGGTGAGTATTGATTGCTGGACGTGTCATGTATAAAGAGATTTCAAATTTGAAATTTGAGATTTGAAATTGAAAGAGACTATGGGAATCAAACGGAGAAAGTTTCTGCAATTGACCGGGTTGACCGCCGCGGGGACCATGCTGTCATCATGCGGTAAAGGGGCCGAGAAGCTGATCCCGTTCCTCATCCCGCCGGATGACGGATCCATTCCCGGCGTGGTGAACTATTTCGCAAGCGCCTGCAGGCAATGCCCTGCAGGGTGCGGGACCCTGGTTCAGGTCGCCGAAGGGCGTGCCAAGAAAATCGAAGGGAACCCCCTTCATCCGGTCAATCAGGGCAGGCTCTGTGCAAGGGGCCAGGCGGCTCTGCAGGATCTCTACCATCCGGACCGGATCCGTCAGCCCATGAAGCGGACTGGGGCCAAAAGGTCCGGCGCCTTTGCTCCCATCTCCTGGGCAGAGGGGATGAAGATTCTGGTGGAGCAGTTGAAGGGACTGAAGGATCAGGGCCGGGCCGATCAACTCCTCCTGGTGACCCCCAGGCTGCAAGGGTCTCTACATGAATTATTCCGGACCTTCATGACTGCGTATGGATCTCCCCGGCGCCTCTCTTACGAGTTCCTGTCGACCGAATGTGATGAACAGGCCGGCCTTGCCGTGTACGGCAGGTCCGACCTTCCGGACTATGACATCGAGCATACGCAATATCTCCTGAGTTTCGGGGCGGATTTCCTGGAAACTTACCTTTCACCTGTCCGGTACGGGAATGCCTTCGGAAAGATGCGCCAGGCCCGCCCGACCATCCGGGGACGGTTCACCTACGCGGGGCCTCGGCTTTCCATGACCGCGGCCTCCGCGGACCGATGGCTCCCGGTGAAGACGGGGCAGGAGGGTATCCTGGCGCTCGGTATGGCCAAACTGATTCTCGACGAGGGGCTTTATAACCGCCAGGCGGTTCAGGCCATGGGAGGAGACCCCGAAGAATGGAAGGCAAGGCTTTCCGGATATGACCTTCAGCAGGTGGCCGAGGCTACAGGTCTCAAGCCGAAAGAGATTGCATCGACCGCGCGTGAGTTTGCCACGATCCGGCCTTCTCTTGCCATGGCCGGGGACGCGGCGGCCTTCCAGACCAACGGCAGGGATGCAGTTGAGGCCATCCATTTTCTAAACCTTCTGGCCGGGAATGTCGGGAAGCCGGGCGGGGTTCTGTTTCGGCCTGAATCATCCGCCCCGGAGGAACAAAGCGGTTTTGCGGACCTTGTCTCGGCGATTGATGCCATGCAGTCACAGAAGATCGGTCTGGCTCTGGTCTATCTATGCAACCCGGTTTACAGTATCCCGAAATCCACACGGTTTCAGGAAGCCTTCCTCAAGGTCCCCTTCGTAGTCAGCTTTTCATCCATCATGGATGATACATCCAGGTACGCGGACCTCATCCTTCCGGACCATTCGGATCTGGAGAGCTGGGGCGATGTGATCCCCCGTGCCGGTATCCGTTCCTCTGTGACGGGGGTGATGCAGCCGGTGGTGAGGCCGATTTATGATACCCGGCCGGTCCCGGACCTGATCCTAACCGCGTCCCAGGCCCTCGGCGGGAAGATGCGGGAGGCTCTCCCGTATAAGAATTACCTCGAGATGCTCAAAGAGTCTGTGCAAAAAAAATTGAACGCCCCTTCCGGACCCGCTTTCGAAAGGATCTGGGTCGGAATCTTGCAGAAAGGGGGGATATTCGGGCCGGAACAGGTCGCGGCCCCCCGGAAGATCAGCGGGACATTCAGCCCGGCGCCGGTGCGGCCGCCCCGTTTCCAGGGGGATGAAGAGACTTATCCCTTATACCTTGCGGTCTTTCCTTCTCCCTCTCTATATGACGGACGTGAGGCTCATCTCCCATGGCTCCAGGAACTCCCTGACCCCATGACCACGGCCGTATGGGGCTCCTGGGTGGAGATCCACCCCAAGACCGCAGCATCCCTCGGCATTCAACAGGGGGATCTGGTCCAGGTAGAGTCGCCCCAGGGGGCGATTCGCGTGCCGGCCGTGATCTTTCCGGCGATCCGTCCGGACCTGGTGGCCGTGCCCATGGGGCAGGGGCATCAGGGAATGGGGCGCTACGCTTCGAATATCGGCGCCAATCCGCTCGCCCTCCTTGCGCCGATCATGGATGAGGAGAACAGGCTGCCGGCCTGGGGTGCGACCCGGGTGCGTCTGACACGGATTTCCGACCAAGGGAATCTTACGGTCATGGGGCATCCGGAGGGGAGCTACCGCGGAGAACTGATGGAGATCTAAACCGTGTCAACGTCCATTCTATTACGAGAACCTTAACATGAGTATGAAAGACACAGACAACAAAGGGCATACAGTGAAATACAAATGGGGCATGATCATTGACTTGGACCGATGCACCGGGTGCGGCGCCTGCGTCGTGGCCTGCCATGCGGAAAATAACGTCCCCTTCGTGGGGAAGAAAAAGAGCGGTTACGGCCGCGCCATGCACTGGATCCGGATTGAACGCTACTGGGAGGGGGAGTATCCGAATGTCCGGGCGAGGTTCATCCCGCTCCTTTGCCAGCAGTGCAACAACGCCCCGTGCGAGCCGGTCTGCCCGGTCTATGCCAGTTACCATAATGCCGAGGGGCTGAACGCACAGGTTTATAACCGGTGCGTGGGGACGCGGTATTGCGCAAACAACTGCCCCTATTCGGTTCGGGTCTTCAATTTTTTTGAGCCGTCATTCCCAGATCCGCTGAATCAGCAGCTCAATCCGGATGTGACCGTCCGGAGCAAGGGGGTCATGGAGAAGTGCACCTTCTGTATCCAGAGGATACGGCGGGACAAGGAGGCGGCAAAACAAGAGAGGAGGGTCATCCGTGACGGCGAGATTCAGCCGGCCTGCGCCCAGACCTGCCCGCCGGAGGCCATGGTCTTCGGCAATATGGCCGATCCTGAAAGCCGCGTCTTCCGGCTGTCCCGAAGCACCAGGAGGTTCCGGCTGATCGAGGATCTGGGGACCGATCCCTCGGTGATCTACCTCAAGGGAGGAGGACATGAGCATGTCCGATGACAGGGACCTGGTTTCAAAGGATACAAAGACCATACAGCAGGAGCTGACCTCATCCATGAACCCGCCCACCTGGAAGTGGTTTCTGCTTGTAGGATTTTTGGGGCTCATCGTGATCTGGGGAGGGATTGCCTGGGGTTATCAGATCAAAGTCGGAATGGGTGCGGCCGGGATCAACCTTCCGGTGATGTGGGGGTTCTATATCGTCAGCTTTGTCTTCTGGGTTGGGCTCTCGCACTCCGGGACCATGGTCTCCGCGATTCTCCGCCTTGCCAAGGCCAACTGGCGAAGGCCGATCCTGCGGGGGGCCGAGGCCTTGACCGTTTTTACGATCCTGGTGGCCGGGACCTTCCCCATGATCCATCTGGGCCGTCCCTGGAAGCTCCTCTACTTTCTCCCCATCCCCAATCAGCGGGGCCTCTGGCCCAACTTCCGCTCGCCCCTGCTCTGGGATATCATAGCCATTACCACCTATATCATCGGGAGTTCGCTCTTTCTCTACCTTGGGATGCTCCCTGATCTTGCTATCGTACGGGACCGGTCTTCGGGCTGGAGGAAGCAGCTCTATTCGGTCCTTGCCATGGGATGGCGAGGATCGGCACACGAGTGGCGCGTCTTCGCCAAGGCATCCACACTCATGGCGGTCCTGATCATCCCGGTGGCCGTCTCGGTCCATTCCATCGTCTCCTGGGACTTCGCCATGACCCTGGTGCCGGGTTGGCACAGCACCATCTTCGCTCCGTATTTCGTGATCGGGGCTATCTTCTCGGGCGTGGCCGCCGTGATCACGGTCATGGTGGTGATCCGCAAGGCCTTTCATCTGGAGGCGTATCTGCGTCCGATCCATTTCGACAATATGGGGAAGATCCTCCTCGTCGTCTCCCTCTTATGGACCTATTTCTATTTTTCCGAGGTTCTGACGACCTGGTACGGGCACAAGCCCATCGAGTGGGAGGTCTTTACCTTCATCGCAGAGCGGTACTGGTATCTTCTCGGCCTCATGGTGCTCGGGAACTCCTGCATCACGATTCCTGCGCTCTGCTTCAAAAAGGTGCGAAGATCCATTCCGGCCATACTGATCATCTCTCTTTTTGTGAACGTGGGGATGTTCATCGAGCGGTTCCTGATTGTGGTCCCGACCCTCTCTCACAGGAACGTCCCTTTCATCTGGGGGGTCTACCACCCCACATGGGTGGAGATCTCGATCATGGCTGCTGCATTTGCAGGATTCGCCCTCCTGTACACACTCTTTTCCAAGTTCTTTCCCATTGTCTCCATCAACGATGTGATGGAGGGCGAAATCTTGCGGTCAAAGACTCAGCTTGGCCGGACGACCTTGAATACACATATTACGGAGGAACAGCAGGATGGAAACCCTGGGACTTTTTAAAGACCCGCAGACCGCAGCCGGGGCCGTGGAGGCCCTGATCCAGAGCGGCATGGATGAAAAGGCCATGACCTCGCTCTCTTCCGCCCCGTATCCGAACGGTGTGATCGTCAAGGAGGAGAGGCGCTCCTATTTCCGCTGGATCTCCCTAACCGGCGGAGCGGTGGGAATAATTCTTGGTTTCTCCCTGTCGGTCCTTACGGCCTGGCTCTATCCCCTTTATACTGGGGACAAGCCCATCATATCGCTTTTCCCCGTAGGGATCATTACCTATGAATTCATGATGCTCTTCGCCATTCTTGGAACCATCGGCGGCATGTTTCTGGAGATGGGGCTCCCTAAATTCAAAAAACGCCTGTATGATCCGGAGATATCACGGGGACTGATCGGGATCTTGGTTGACTGCAGGGACCGGAACCAGCAGGACAAGGCCAGGGAGATCATGCAGAAGGCCGGGGCCGTGAGGGTCCGGCTTGCCGAAGGCACGTATGGGGAGGACGAGAAATGAGGCGCTTCATTTTCTCTATCCGGTTTCTGCTCATAACGGAATTCCTGTTCGGCATTGTGGGATGCCATGACATGGAAGATCAGCCGTCCTTCAAGGCCCAGGAGGGGCCGAGGCTCTCATCACCGGATGAATCCATGCCCATTCAAGGGAAGGAAGTCTTGATCCCCGGAGAGACGCTGATCAATCCTGTACCGGTGAATGATGCATCGGTTCAGCGGGGGGAGACCCTCTTCGAGATCAACTGCGCCATGTGCCACGGGAAGCAGGGGTTTGGAGACGGTCCTGTAGGAAAAAAGTTTCTGCCTCAGCCGGCCAATCTCCATGAGCAAAGAATACAGCAGATGAAGGATGCGGACATCTTTATCCGGATCACCTTCGGCTTCGGGACCATGCCCTCCTTTCAGAAAAGGATTTCCCCTCAGGAGCGATGGAACCTGGTTAATTATCTGCGGGTTTTCAGAGAAAGGCCTTCTGGGTCTTGATCCGGACAAGAGGGGAATCCCTCCCTAACAAACCCTGTCATTCCCCGACAGCCAGTCCCGTCATTCCCCACAGCCAACCCCGTCATTCCCCACAGCCAACCCCGTCATTCCCCGACTTGATCGGGGAATCCAGATATTCACTCCTCATATATTAAGGTTCTCATAATAGAAACGACATCATGTAGAGAATCCCTCCCCTCTACGAGCCATCGGCCGATCAACCCATTCGAGGGCAGGATCTAACCTCCCTTTGCCCCTTCGACTGCGCTCAGGGCAGGCGACGGGAGGAATTTCATTTCCCCCTCCTTTGTAAGGAGGGGAATGGGGAGGTAGCCCCCCCCTGGATCTACCCCACCTATCCTCCCCTTACAAAGGGGAGGCGAATAGGGTGGATCAGCTTTTTAATGCGCCTGCCTGTGCTGTGTGGTAGCACGCAGACAGGCGCGCGGGGCCACCTGTCTACCGACACAGCAGGCAGGCAAGGGGAGATTTTTTGAACCATCTCTATTCTTTCCTGCCCGACTAATAAAAATATACCGCTCTTATCCCCTCTGGTGTCTTCATCGAAAGAATCACTTTACTCCCGGCTTTGCCGGGGGTAAAGTGATTACTGAAGAAGAATTCAGGGGGCTTTCGGACTGGCTAATGGATCATGAGCATCTGAAGACATGTTGGCCGTATAGTGTTTTTTTTATTGGAATCAACCCACACTCTTACGCGAAGAGCCCAATTTCCTTCACCGGAATTACGAATAGTATCTCTCCGTAACCTCTTTCCATTTGTTCTGGGCTTGGAGGATGATCTCGATGAATTCACGTACGGCGCCGCGGCCGCCCGGATGCGAGAGAATAAGATCGGCCTGTCCCCTGGTCTCCAGGTCGGCATCGGCCACCGCGGCGGAAAGACCGGCACGCCGAAAAATCGGAAGATCGATGAGATCATCCCCGATATAGGCAGCCTCCTCATCTGTCAGATCCCATTTTCCGATAATTTCGTCATAGGCCTCGATTTTTCTCTTTGCCCCCTGGCGGACCTCTTCGATCCCCAGTTCCCTGGCCCTCAGATTCACAACCGGGGACTCCCTTCCGGTGATGATCGCAAAACGGAGGCCTGCCCGTTGGGCAAGCTTGATCCCATGGCCGTCACGGACATGAAAAGTTTTGGTCTCCAGCCCATGTGCGTCATAGGTGATGCCGCCGTCGGTCATGACCCCGTCCACGTCGAGTATGATCCAACGGATCTTCAAGGCTTTTTCCCGGATAGCGTCGTCCATCAATCGATCCCCTTGAAATCGCCCTCTCGAATTCCCGTATGCCCGAATCCGCCTGAAGCCCTTCCGGTCTCCGGAAGGACCTGCACCTGGACCCACTCGGCCCTGAACACCGGAACGATCACCATCTGTGCGATCCGGTCTCCCCTGCGTACGGTGAATGGTTCCGGGCCGTGATTGATCATCAGTACCCCGATTTCTCCACGGTAATCCGAATCTATGGTGCCTGGTGAGTTGAGGAGGGTGATCCCATGCTTCAAGGCCAGACCGCTCCTGGGCCTGATCTGAGCCTCAACGCCTTCCGGCAGCGCAATAAAAATTCCTGTAGGAATCCGCTTGCACTCACCGGGCTCTATGATCTCTTGTTCCTGTATGGCTGCGAGAAGATCCATTCCTGAGGCATGTTCGGACATATACGCGGGCATCTGAAGGTCGCGGCAGTTTTCTCTCTTACATATCTGGACCTGAATGATCTTCATGAGGTCAGTTCTAAGACGTCTTGCGCCGTTTTTAAAGGCATGATTCTTACGACAACAAGAGTGGGTATCCCCCCCTCTTGTTGTCGCAAGGATGTTTTTATTTTTTCTTTTCCTTCTCGGGCATGGCTTCCTTGCGGCTCAGCCGTATCTTTCCCTGCCGGTCGATTTCCAGAACCTTGACCAGGGTCTGATCGCCTTCCTTGAGCACGTCTTCCACCCGGTTGACCCGGAAATCAGCCAGCTGCGAGATGTGCACCAGGCCGTCTGTGCCCGGAAAGATCTCCACAAAGGCCCCGAAATCCATGATCTTCCTGACCGTCCCAAGATAGATCTTCCCTACCTGGGCCTCCTGGGTCAGGTCCCGGATGATCTTGATGGCATTCTCGCATGCCTCAGAATCCGCAGAGGCGATCTTGACGGTTCCATCGTCCTCGATGTCGATTTTCGCGCCGGTCTGCTCCACAATGCTCCGGATCATCTTGCCTCCGGGGCCGATCACCTCCCGGATCTTGTCCGGATGAATCTTGATGGTCACGATTCTCGGAGCGAGAACCGAAATATTTTCCCTGGGTACAGGGAGGGCCTCAAGCATCTTCTTCAGGATAAAGATCCGTCCTTCCCTGGCCTGTGCCAGGGCCCTGGACATGATTTCCCTGTCCACTCCGGATATCTTGATATCCATCTGTAGGGCCGTCACGCCTTTTTCCGTCCCTGTCACCTTGAAGTCCATATCTCCGAAATGGTCCTCAGCGCCGAGGATGTCCGAGAGGATGATGACGTCGTCACCCTCCTTGATCAACCCCATGGCGATACCTGAAACCGGTGAGGCGATCGGGACCCCTGCATCCATGAGGGATAATGTGCCGCCGCAGACCGTGGCCATGGAGGACGACCCGTTGGATTCGGTGATCTCCGAGACGATCCGTATGGTATATGGAAATTTTTCTTCATCAGGGATGACCGGGGTCAATGCCCGTTCGGCCAGGGCGCCGTGTCCGACTTCCCGCCTGCCGGGTCCGCGAAGCATCTTGGCCTCTCCCACGCTATAGGGCGGGAAATTGTAATGAAGCATGAAGCGTTTGGTCGATTCGCCCTCCAGGGCGTCGATGCGCTGTTCATCCGAGGAGGTTCCCAGGGTCGTGACCACGATGGACTGCGTCTCCCCTCGAGTGAACAGGGCGGATCCGTGTGTCCTGGGAAGAAAACCAACCCGGCAGCTAATGGGACGCACCTCATTGAATGAGCGTCCGTCCACCCGCTTCTTCTCTTGTATGATCAGCCTTCTTAAGTCTTCCCTCTCTATTTCGGAACAGACTCCGCTGATGAAGGCCTTCTTCGACCCGGTTTCATCATCGAACCTTTTGATCATTTCCTGAAGGACGTCGTCGAGCTCCTTCTGACGGGCATGTTTCCCCGGTGTGGCATTCACAGACCGGATCATCTCCGCGGCAGCGGAGCGAATCTCCGCTTCAAGTTGTTTCCCGGCTTCATCAGGGACGGGTGTTTCAAGGACCCTTTTCACCGGATTGACACGGCGCTGAAGTTCCTCCTGAATCTCCACAATCCGGATGATTTCTCTATGGCCGAACTCGATGGCTTCGGCCATGACCTCTTCGGGAAGTTCCCTGGCGCCGGCCTCGACCATGGTCACGGCCTCGCGTGTCCCGGCCACAATCAGGTTGAGTTCGCTGTCTGCCATCCGGCTGTATGTGGGGTTGATCACGAATTCACCATTGATCCTGCCCACGCGCACCCCTCCCACCGGTCCTTTGAAAGGAACGTCGGATATCGCAAGGGCAGCCGAAGCCCCGATCAGGGCAATCGTATCCGGATAATTCTGCTGATCCGCAGAGAGGACGGTGGCAATCACCTGGGTTTCAAAGAAATAGTTTTTAGGAAAAAGGGGACGGAGGGGCCGGTCGATCAGTCTTGAGGATAAGGTTTCGAACTCAGTGGGTCTTCCCTCTCTCTTGAAAAAACCGCCGGGAATCTTTCCTGCGGCATAAAACTTTTCCTGGTATTGAATGGTGAGCGGGAGGAAATCCACACCCTGCCGTTCGTTATGATCGGAGACCGCGGTCACCAGGACCATGGTGTCTCCGTAGCGCGCCATCACGGCGCCTGATGCCTGTTTGGCCACGTTTCCCGTCTCTATGGAAAGGAGGCGCCCCCCCACCATGGTTTCAAGTTTATGTATCATCGTTATATCTGCGCTCCTATGCGATGACCCGCGCAGGGTATCGCTTTGGGGCCTGCAATACGGACCACAGATAAACGCAGTTAAGGAACGAACAATTTAAACTCGATGATTCTGCCGTTCCTTATCTGTGTCCATCTGTGGCTAAAAGCTGCAGGCCTGTTGTTGAGTTACTTACGGATCCCTAATTTGTCAATCAATTGGCGGTATCTGTTAATGTCTTTCTTTATCAAATAGTCCAGGAGCTTACGCCTTTGACCGACCATTTTCAGCAAACCCCTGCGTGAATGGTGGTCCTTTTTATGGACCTTGAAGTGTTCCGTAAGATAATTGATTCTCTCCGAGATGATGGCGACTTGGACCTCAGGAGATCCGGTATCGCCCTCATGCTTTTTATATGAATCAATAATCTTTTGTTTCTGCTCCTTGACCATAGTCATATGTCTGCTCACCTCCTCTTGGATTAGACCTCTTCACATGAATAAAAAAATCCTTCTCTTTATTCTTTCTGCCTGTTACTTTTTAACATATCGGACGAATCAAGTAAAGCTATTTTTTCATCCTGGCAGAAGACCTTCTTCGGATGGACGTTGGGAACTCCGGACGGAGAACGATCCAGCCTGCCGATGGACAAGAAATCACCGTCCTCTCCATAGAGGCGGCATAGCCGGCCTGTCTGCCAGGAGTCCGGCATCCCGGCAAGGTCTTCCTGGTCCAAAGGCTGCCCGTATCGGATCTTTTGTATTCGGTCGGAACGAACCACTACGGGTATAAAGTGAGACAACGGAACGTCCATGGGGACCAGAAGGGCCGTCACGTCATCCGGGTTCATGGCCGTGATCTCGGACAGGGGGTGCGCATCCTTCTCGGTAAATGAGGCGCTCTCAGTGCGGCGGAGCCGGCTCATATGGGCGCTCATGCCCATGACCCTGCCGATATCCCGGCAAAGCGAACGCATATAGGTTCCCCGTGAACATCGCACCCAAAAGGATATCTCAGGAAGGCGGCATTCCACTTCACGGATTTCGTAAATCGTCACGGCACGGGGCTCTCGACAGACATCCTCTCCCTTTCTGGCATATTCGTAGAGCCTGCGCCCGTGTTTCCTGACGGCCGAAAACAGTGGAGGAACCTGCTGGATTTCGCCTGAAAAAAGGTTCAACGCCGACCGGACCTGTTCCTCGGTGATTCCGCTGATCTCCGTCTTCCGGATGACCCGGCCGGAGGCATCGTCCGTATCGGTCTCTTCTCCGAATTTCAGCCGGACTCGGTACGCCTTGGGGATGTCCATCAGGTATTCCGTAATCCGTGCGGCCTGCCCCACGCAGAGAGGGAGAAGCCCGGTCGCATCGGGATCGAGAGTCCCTGCATGCCCGATCTTCCGAACACCAAGATGCCTGCGCAATTTTGCTACAATGTCATGGGATGTCCATCCGGCGGGTTTGTCCACGATCAGAAGGCCGCTGGTTCTGCGGCAGGACCGAAGTTTCTTCTCTTCTTCTCTTATCACCTCAACCATGAACTTCAACGCCTTCTTCCTCAGGCACTTCATCCTGCAAGGATTCGGCCACCATACGGAGAACTTTCTTCATGACATCCTTCAGGGATCCTTTCATGATGCACCCGGCTGCATTGTGGTGCCCGCCTCCTTCAAACTTCTCTGCGATGGCCGCCACGTTCACCTCGCCCTTGGACCGCATGCTGATCTTGATCTGCTCCGAATTCATCTCGCGGAAAAAAACCGCCACTTCCACTCCCTTGATGGATCTCGGATAGTTCACTAAACCTTCGGTATGTTCCTCCCGTGTCCCGGTCTTTTTAAAATCCTCTTTGACAATGGATCCCCAGGCGAAACGTCCCTTGCGGCTGATTTCAAGGGTCCGCAGAAAACGGCCGGTCAGTTTCAATAAGGCGTAGGGCTTGGACTCGTAGACCTGTTCCGCGACGGTCCAGGAATTGATCCCGTATGCGACGAGTTTTGAGGCGATCTCCAATGCCTTCGGCGTGGTATTGGAATACCTGAATGAACCGGTATCGGTGAAGATGGAGGTATAGAGACATAAGGCAATGGGATAGTCCATCTTGGCCGGAGAGTCCTTTTCCATTTCCTTGATCAGTTGATAGACCAGTTCTCCCGTGGCCGAGGCCTCATGATCAAGCAGATTGATCTCGCCGTTCTGGTCGTGGGTCAGATGATGATCGATGACGATCACCTTGGGAGTGAATTCCCCTGGGATCTTCAATCCGGTCCGCTCCAGGCCTCCGCAATCCGTCACGATGATGAGATCCGGATCAAACGTCGGCTGCCCGGAGACATGGATCTCATCAACGCCGGGAAGAAAAGCGAACATCTCCGGCAAGGGGTCCTTGTTGATGACCACGACATGCTTTCCAAGCTTTTTCAGGTACAGGCAAAGGGCCGCTTCGGAACTGATGCCGTCCCCGTCAGGGTTGACATGGGTGGTAATCAGGATATTCCGGCTTTTCAAAAGCGCCTCTTTGACCCGGCTAAGGTTCCCCTTTTTCATCCTCTTTTTTTCCTTCCTGTATGGTATTGAGAAGTTTCTGTATATGGGCCCCGTACTCTATTGAGGGATCGATTTTGAAGGATAGACTGGGAATGGTCCGGATATCCAGGGCGTGGAACAGTTCCTTGTGTATAAAACCGGCCGCATGGTTCAAACCGGATAGAACATCTTCTTTGTCCAGTTTGTCATCAAAAACACTAAAAAAGACCGTTGCCGACTTCAGGTCTTTGCTGATCTCGACATCCGTGACCGTGACATATCTGACCCGTGGATCCTTGACTTTCCTCAGCAGGATTCTCGAAATCTCGGCGATCATCACGTCCGATACCCTCTCCAGCCTTTTCGATCGCATGCTTGTCCTCCGGATCAGATCATCTCGATTTGATGGTGGATCAGGTCAGCGACATGCATCCCCTCTATGTAATCCACGATCTTGTCCAGTTCGCTGTTCAGCTTTCTTGAATCATTCCCAACCATGGCGATCCCAAGCGAGGCGCGCTGGCGCAGATCCAGCGAATCGATCTCAGCCACGGATACATTAAACCGGTTTTTCACCCGTTCCTTGACGGATTGGACCACACTCCGCTTCCCCTTCAAAGATGTGATCCCCGGAAGATGGAGTTCTACGACACAGATACCGATCCGCATTTAAAGTTTTGTCGCCACCTTGTCGAATGTATAGATCTCAATAATATCCTTGAGCTTGATATCGTTGTAATTCTCGATTCCGATCCCGCACTCGAATCCCGCCGCAACTTCCTTGACGTCATCCTTGAAACGTCTCAATGAGGAAATTTTACCTTCATAGACCACCACGTTGTCTCGGATCAACCGGACATGGGCGTCACGCTGCACCTTCCCATCCATGACGTAACATCCGGCGACGTTTCCCACTTTAGGCACGGGAATCACATCCCGGATTTCGGCTCGTCCAAGGCTGCGCTCCTTGAGGGTCGGCTCCAGAAGCCCTTCCATGGCCTTTCTCACATCATTGGATGCATCATAGATGACATTATAGAGCCTGATATCCACCGCCTCGGCCTCTGCAAGGAGCGCAGCCTTGGGTTCAGGCCGGACATTAAAACCGATGATAATGGCATTAGATGCGGCAGCCAGGTTGACATCGGTTTCGGTGATTCCTCCAACGGAGCCGTGAATCACTTTCAACTCCACCGCCTGGGTGCTCAGTCTTTCAAGAGTGTCGGACAGGGCCTCTACGGAGCCCTGAACGTCCCCTTTGATGATAATGGGGAGTTCCTTGACCTCTCCTTTCTGTATCCTCTGGAAGAGGTCGTCCAGTGTCACTCGATGCCCTTTTGCCAGGGCGGCCTCCCGCATGCGGATGGACCTGGCCATCCCGATCTGGCGCGCCTTGCGCTCATCGGAAACCACGACGAAGGTCTCGCCGGCCATGGGCACGCCGGAAAGGCCTGTAATTTCCACGGGCATGGACGGCCCTGCGGACGAGATCTTTTTCCCCAGGTCGTTGAGCATGGCCCGGACCTTGCCGTGATAGACGCCGCTGACAAAAGGATCCCCCACCTTCACCGTACCGGTCTGGACAAGCACCGTGGCAACGGGCCCCTTGCTCTTGTCCAGTCTCGCCTCAATAATGGTTCCCCTGGCCGGACGATCCGGGTCCGCTCTGAGTTCCATAATCTCCGATTGCAAGAGGATCATCTCCAGGAGACGATCAATATGGATCTTCTTTTTCGCGGAGACCTCGACGAAGATGGTCTTCCCTCCCCATTCTTCAGAGATCAGGTTGTGTTCCGACAGTTCCTGTTTGACTTTTTCCGGCTTCGCGTCCGGTTTATCAATCTTGTTGATCGCGACGACGACGGGCACTTTGGCTGCGGCCGCATGGTTGATCGCCTCGACGGTCTGCGGCATGACACCGTCATCTGCGGCCACAACAAGAATGACGATATCCGTGACCTTGGCTCCTCTTGCGCGCATCGAGGTAAAGGCCTCATGGCCCGGCGTGTCAAGGAAGGTGATGCTCCGATCATTCAGATGCACCGTGTAAGCCCCTATATGCTGGGTGATTCCGCCCGCCTCGCCTTCCACCACCTTGCTCTGACGGATCACGTCGAGCAGGGAGGTTTTGCCATGGTCCACATGCCCCATGATGGTTACGACCGGCGGCCTGATGACCAGGTGTTCCGGATTGTCCTTGATCTCCTCCAAGAGGGTCTCGGCCGTTTCCAACGATACCTGGTCAACCTCATATCCATAATCATGGGCTATGACAGTCAGTTCTTCAGGATCCACAAGTTTGTTCACCGTAACCATAACCCCCATTTCCATGAATTTAAGGATCAGATTGTTTACTGGGATATTGAGTCTTTCAGCCACGTCCTTAACGGTTGTGGTCTCATCCCACCGGATGACGTTCTTTCTCGCCTCTGCAGGAGCCGTCTCCTGAACGATTTTTTCTCTCTCCTGCCTGGGGGGTTTTTTCTTGGCCTTGGTCCTCAGCTTTTTAGGGGTTCTGCGGACCTGGAGTTCCAGGAGCTGGACTGGAAGGATCTTCTTGGATTTCCTGATCGGACGTTCAATCTTATCCGCCCGGATAGTGATTTTGCCCTTCTTCCCCTTCCCCTTGTCTTTAAACTCATGGCCGACGACCTCGACTTTCTCTTCGACTTCGGCCTTTTTCCCTTTTTTCTTTTCTTTTTTCTTCAGCTTTGGTTTTGCCTCACCTTCTTTTGCGGCGGGAATCGGCTCGGTCGTCATGGGGACCTTGGCAACCGGCAGCACGGCGGAAGGAGCTTCTTGAACTCCTGAGGGTTTTTCTGCCGAAACCGGTTCCGGCGCCGCTGTTTCTTGGGATGGCGTTTCTTCCGTGACCGGCCCAGGCAAAACTTCTGCGGGTTCTTTTCCGGTTTTTGCAGCCGGTTTTTCTTTTTTGGTCTCGGCTTCAGAGACTTCCGGCACCTCTGCCTTGGTCTCCTCCGGCGGGGGTTCAACTCTTTTCTTCCGGACCTTGAATTCTGCCTTGGGCCGAGGTTTCTTTTTTTCCTTGGCCTTGGGTGAGACCGCTTTTCCGGAAAATTTTGCACGCACATCATCAGCGATGTCATCCGGCACCACGGATAGATTGCTCTTGATCTTGGGATCGATCTTCTCAAAATATTTTAAAAGCTCTTTGGTGCTGATCCCTATTTCCTTGGCCAGGTTATGTACTCTGAGTTTCACCATAAATCTTTTCACCCCTACCCTGCTCAAGCCTGTTTTTTATATCGATCCGTTCCTCAAGAAGATTCCGGATTTTCTGCCCGGGCAGTTTTAACTCGGAAGGCTTTGCATTCCTCTCAAGGGCTCATGCCGTCACTTTATGCCGGGTCGCTCTCTTGATGCATTTCACTGCCGTCCGGGTTCCCGGTCTCATGGTTTTCCTCAGATTCAGCGGATTCCTGCAAGGCATCGGCCTCGGCTTGTTTTTCCGCCGCCTCTTTCAAGAGTTCTGCAGCGCTTTGTAGGATCTTCTCCGCCGTCTTGACTCCAACTCCGGGTATGGCCGAAAGGGCATCGGAAGTCGCAGATGCCAGATCGGCAATCGAGCGATACCCGGCATTCAGGATCGCACTGGCCGTCTTCTCCCCAACGCCGCGAATCTTTGAAATCTCCTCCAGACTTTTGCTGTAGCTCTCTTTCTCGGTTTCGGCCTCTTCCTGCTGTTCTTTCAGCGTCCTCTGGTACTCCTCTTCACTCATGATATTGATCTGATACCCGGTGAGCTCGGACCCCAGGCGGACATTCTGCCCTTTCTTCCCGATGGCCAGGGAAAGCTGGCTCTCTTCCACCACAACCCAGGCGGACTTTTCTTCTTCATTCACTGCAATCCTGGAGATGGCCGCCGGAGAAAGCGCCTTCTCAATATAATCCCGGACCACGTCCGTATGCGATATGATGTCGATCTTCTCTCCCCGGAGTTCCTGCACCACGGCCTGAACACGGATCCCTTTGATCCCCACGCAAGCCCCCACAGGATCCACATTGGAATCCCTGGATACCACGGCGAGCTTGGACCTCTGGCCGGGTTCCCGGACAACCTTGATGATCTTGACCACGCCTTCATAAATCTCGGGGACTTCGGTCTCAAAGAGTTTGGCGACAAACAGCGGGTCCGTCCTCGATAAAATCACCTGAGGCATCTTGGAGGAATCCACAACGTTCTTGATGAGAGCCCGGACCCGTTCACCCCGGTTATAACGCTCGCCTGGGATCTTCTGACGCTGGGGAAGAACCCCTTCGGCCTTTCCCAGATCCACGATGAGATCCCCTCTTTCCATGCGCATCACGATGCCGTTGATCGTCTCTCCGATCCTCCCTCCGAATTCCTTTAGAATAATAGCCCGTTCGGCCTCGCGTACCCGTTGAACGATGACTTGTTTCGCTGTCTGAGCGGCGATTCGCCCCAGTTCGGCGACATCCAGCCGGATGGCAAACTCATCGCCCAGCTCAATGGTCTCGTCATATTCGAGCGCCTCTTTCAGCAAGATCTGCCGGCTTGCATCTTCAACGTTTTCCACCACCTCACGATAGAGATAGGCCTCTATCTCCCCGGTCTGCATGTTGATCTCCACCTCAATATTTTCCTCGGTTCCGTACTTCTTTCTCGAGGCGGTCAAAATGGCGGCCTGTATAGCCTCGACGATCGTCTCTTTCGGGATATTCTTCTCTTTCCCGAGAGCATTGATCACCTGGATTAAATTGGGTTCCATGTTTTTCTCCTTCAGGATTTTTCCTGATTCAGGTTGCCTCCCGAATCACAGCCGTCGGAAATCCGCTTCCAAGTTGGCTTTAACAATTTGTTTCATCGGGATAAGCATTTCCTTGCCCGGCTCGATCTCGAGTCTTAAGCTTTCGGCATCCACCCCCCTGTCTATTCCGATGAATATTTTTTGATCCGATATCTTCGTCAAGAGTTTAACCTTGATTTGACTTCCCGCGTATTTCTGAAACTCATATTCGCTGCGTATCGGCCGGTTGATTCCAGGAGAGGAGACCTCCAGAACATAACTGCCGGGGACGACATCCTTGACGTCGAGCAGGACCTCGATCTCCCGGCTTGCCCTCTGACAATCATCGAGCGTCACTCCTCCTTCTTTCTTGTCTATGAATATACGAAGAATCCGCCGGTTCCCTCCCTTCTGAAGCTCTATATCGAAAAGTTCAAGATCAAAAGAATCGAGAATCGGGATCGCCAGATCTCTTACTTTCTCGGTGATGGACATGAACCTCCTGTAAAAAAAAAGGGCTCTTTTGAGCCCACTTTTTATTAGTGAACTTTAAATTTTTTACAACTTACCACATCAAAAAAGCAAAATCAAGTAAAAATTAACCCTAACAACCTATCGCACGGCACAAAAAAAAACCCCGTTCACGTCAAGTGAACGGGGCCCTTGTTGAGGGTGGCTGCCGGTCAGAGAACCCTTTCCCTGGACCGGAACCTCTTATGCATCAAATAGGTGGAAATCCTGAGCGCCAAAAGAACACCAAGGGGGAATAAAAGAATCATCAGATCCGTCACCCCCTGTTGGAACCGGCCGTCACCGGAGGAAAGCGAACACCCTCCGCCGCCGCCGCCGCCTCCTCCACTGTCTCCTGCAGCGGCGGGTGTTGGTGTGGTCGCAGCTCCGTTTTGATCGCTGACCACGGGTAGGCCGATGTAACCTGGATCAACGATCGTGCCATCGGCAAGCCGGTCATCATCCCCGAGCGCGCCGTCGGTGAGTGTGAACTGAAGCGTTTCCCCGCCGACCACGGCAGGATATTGGTAATATCCACGATCGTTTTCATACTTCCAGAACTCCGCATCCGCAGGAAGAGCAACAGGCATATGGATGGATAGGACGATGCTCCCTCCAGTATCCAGACCGGTCACCTTATATTGCACCCCTCCGTATTTGAAGTCGAGTTTAGGCCTGGAGTCTTCGGATAAGGGCTGGGCCAGAAAGACCACCCCTTCAAACGCTCCTTGCCCTCCCTGAAGAACAAGCGATAATTTCCCGTAATCCGTTGACACGATGGATATACTGTTGTCCAACCGGTCCGGCACGCCTTCGCTGTTTGTGTCCGAAGTTCCCTCACTTTGATCTGGTGATCCGTCGTTGTCCGAGTCCAGGTCCAGGGCATCAATCACCCCGTCTTTATCCGTGTCGAGCGGTGTGGTCCCCGATCCGAACTCCGTCGGATCATCGATCCCGTCCCCGTCGCTGTCTGCAAGATTGGCATTCATACCATAGAGCGCTTCGACCTGGTTGATCAGACCATCCCCATCGGTATCTCCCAGAGGGCCGTCATCGTCATCGGCGTCCCGGTAATTCGGGATGCCGTCTCCATCACGGTCTCCGGCCCCTTCGACCGCATCGGTTTTGCCGTCATTGTCCGAATCCAGATCCAGGGCATCAATGATCCCATCGCCGTCCGAATCCCTCGGAGCCGGGCTCGGACCGAATTCCGTGAGATCCCCGATGCCGTCTCCATCGCTGTCCGGCAGATTCGGATAAAGCATGAAGGTTGCCTCAACGGAGTTGGCAATCCCATCTCCGTCCTGATCCGCATTCGGGCCGTCTGCATCATTCATGTCCACATAGTTCGGGATGCCATCCCCGTCATCGTCTCCTATACCCTCAATCGCATCGGGTTTGCCGTCATTGTCCGAATCGAGGTCCAGGGCGTCAATCACCCCATCCCCATCCGAATCAGCCGGCGCTGCCCGATTCCCGAACTCGGTAAAATCGTCCATGCCGTCACCGTCCGAATCCGCCAAGTCTATTCTCGTTCCTGTTTGATACTCCACGAGGTTGGAAAGACCGTCGTCGTCCAGGTCTGAAGAGGCATCTGAGGCGGACTTTGGATTCAAAAGGTAAGTGACCTCAAAGCCGTCCGAAATTCCGTCTCCGTCCGTGTCGGGACTCGTAGGATCAGTTCCATGCTGGTACTCCTGGAGATTGGTAAGCCCATCGCCATCCGGGTCTGCATCGGTATCCTCGGGGTCGTTGGGATTCAATCCATATTGATTCTCAAAGCTGTCCGGCATGCCGTCTCCGTCCGTGTCGCCGACGCTCAGGCTGCTGATGAGATTATTCAGATTAAGCCTGCCGCCTGAGACGGTCTTTGCGGCAAGATCAGCGATCGGATCTACGGCATTCAGAATCCTGGCCTTGAGTTCCGAATAGGAAAGACCGGGCGTCACGGAGAGGGCCAGAGCGGCCGCACCGGTGACAAAGGGTGTGGATGCCGAAGTCCCGCTGAAAGAGGCATATCCTCCGCCCGGAATGGTTGTATAGATGGAGGAACCCGGCGCCGCCAGGTCCACGCTGGTCTGTCCGTAATTGGAAAAATAACTCAGATTGTCGTTCTTGTCCGTGGCCGCCACGGACAGGATATTAGATAAGTCATAATTTGAGGGATAATGGGCATTGGTATCCGTATCCTTGCCGCTGTTCCCTGCAGACGTAACCACCAGGATCCCGGCATTCAGGACAGACTGAAAGGCGCTCTCCAGGGCCGCTGAATACGAGGTCCCTCCCCAACTGCAGTTGATGACCTTGGCGCCTTGACTCACTGCATAGTTGAGGGCCAGAATGGCATTCGCCACGGTTCCGCTTCCGGAGGCAATAAATTTTACCGGCATGATGCGCACATGCCAGCATATCCCGGCCGTTCCTACGCTGTTGTTCCCCTCGGCGCCTATGATGCCTGCCACCTCGGTCCCGTGCCGGTCTTCTCCGGCGCTGTCATATACCGTTGCATCCCCATGCTTGAAATCCCAACCATTCACATCATCGATGAATCCGTTCCCGTCGTCGTCAACGCCGTTTCCGGGGATTTCATTGGGATTGACCCATATATTGCCGGCAAGATCCGGATGAGCAAGGTCGATCCCTTCATCCACGAGGGCCACAATCACCGATGAAGACCCGGTTGCTTGATCCCAGGCCTCCGGGGCGTCGATATCCGCGTCCACGGTCCCTCCGTTATCCCCTGTGTTCTGGAGGCCCCACTGGCTCGAAAAGGAAGCATCATTCGGAACGGCTGTGGTATGAACGATGAAGTTGGGTTCGCTGAACTTCACTTCAGGAATCCCTTTTAATTTTTTGACCGCCTCTTCCACCTTCAGCGTATCAGGAATCTTGACCCGGCAGAGATTTGCCGCATTCAGAACCTCCGCCACATGCATACCGGATCCGTTCAGAAGACCCGCTATCTCTCCTCTGCCTATCTGCTGAGAGAACTGGACCAGGATTTCATGATCCACATACGGTTTATCTTTGGATGGATCTGTCAGCCCGTTCTGGCCCCGCACCGTGACCCGCTTCCCATCCTCTGCAGACGAATAGGATACGTCCCTGGCCGCCTCTGAATCCATGGCTTGGCCGGGGAGAGGGGGTCCCGCAATCATCGGTCCCTTGATCACCGGTTCATATTTTTGCTTTAACGGCTCACCGAGTACGGTAACAAAAACAAGCAACGCGATGAAAACTAAGAGAAACAATCTAGTATTTTTAATTTTTTTATCCATAAACCCCTCAACAATAAAAAAAGCCGAACCTCTAAAGGCAAAGAAGGTTCGGCTTTCTTAAAAAAATAGCTTTTAAAAACCTAACTTCGGCAGCCCCTCCACCCCGCACTTACGGGGCAGGCAGCTTTGCGCCTCACCCTCGCGGATGATTTGCCTTTTTCGGTTAGTTTCTTTAACTAATTGTTATTTATATCTTTTCTCTTGCTATGACCTCCTGTTATAAGATTCCGGCCAAAATTTCATCTCCGGATTATTTATCGTCATATTTTAAGTAATCATTAATTGAAATATGGAATATTCTTTCGGTACAGTTACATTATATGATCTATGGTCTTGTACGTCAATAAAATTTTTCTATTTTTTTGTCAAATCAGCCGTTTTAAGGCTTCCTCGATACGATTCAGCCCTTTCTGGATCATCTCCATGGATGTGGCATAGGAGAGCCGGATATACGCATCGGCTCCAAACGCACTGCCTGGGACTGCGGCCGCCTGAGCGATATTCAGAAGATAGTCGCAGAGATCCACCGAAGATCGGATGGTCTGCCCCTCATGCCTCCTACCGTAAAAGGCGCTCACCTTGGGGAATACATAAAAAGCTCCCTCCGGATTCAAACAGGAAATCCCTTCCATGGCATTGAGGCGATCCACAATATATTGCCTCCTTTGGTCAAACTCTTTGACCATTTTTTCCACGGTATCCTGCGGACCATTGAGCGCCTCTTCGGCGGCTTTCTGGGCAATAGAGTTGGGGTTGGACGTGCTCTGGCTCTGGATGTCGGACATGGACTTGATCACATCGGAAGGTCCGACCGCCCATCCGATCCTCCATCCGGTCATGGCATGGGACTTGGATACGCCGTTGATAATGATCGTTCTCTTTCTTACCTCCTCACCCAGTTCGGCAATGGAATGGAACTCGAAACCTCCATAGACCAGCTTTTCATATATCTCGTCCGAAATGACGTAGATATCGTGCTCTACAATCACCTCGGCCAGTTCCTTCAGATTCTCCAGGGTGTACCCGCACCCGGTAGGGTTTGAAGGACTGTTGAGGATTAAGGCCTTGGTCTTTTGAGAAAGGCTTCTTCGCAGCAACTCACCGGTCAACCGGAACTTCTCTGCTTCCCGTGTCTCCACGATTCTGGGAACGGCGCCTTGCAGCAGGACCTGATCCGGATAGGAGACCCAGTACGGCGCCGGAATGATCACCTCGTCTCCCGGTTCATACAAGGCCTGGGCTGTATTGTACAGGGCGTGTTTGGCCCCGCAGGAAATCAGGACCTGCGAAGGTTTGTAGTCCAGTCCATTGTCCCTTTTCATTTTCTCACAAACCGCTTTCTTGAGATCCAACGTCCCTGATGCAGGGGTGTATTTGGTAAACCCCGCGTTCAGCGCGCGTACGGCCGCCTCTTTGATGTTATTGGGTGTATCAAAATCCGGTTCTCCGGCTCCGAAACCCACGATATCCACTCCCTGTGCGCGCAGCTCCTTGGCCTTTGCATCGATGGCCAGGGTCACCGAAGGTTTTATGACGCTCACGCGGCTTGCTTTCGACTTCACAGATCCTCCTCCTTATGGATGAAACATGCGGAATGGCTGCTCCCTCTACTGATTTATTTTCTCCTTGAGTTTATTTTCGACCACGACCGGGACCATGTCCTTAAGGCTGCCGCCTAATTTTGCGACTTCTTTGATGATGCTGGAACTCAGATAGGTGTACCTTTCGCTCGGCATTAAAAAAACGGTCTCAAAGTTGGGGTCCATTTTCCGGTTCATCAGGGCCAGTTGAAATTCATACTCGAAATCAGAAACTGCACGCAATCCCCGGATGACCGCCACAGCCTTGTTCTTCCTGACATACTCCACGAGGAGACCCTCGATCACATCGATTTCTATCCTGGAATTCCGCCCAATCACCTCCCGGATCAGATCCACCCGTTCTTCGAGAGTGAAGAAGGGGGATTTATTCAGGCTCGGCGCAACAGCAATGATGATCCGATCAAAGATACGCAAACCCCGTTCGATCAGATCCACATGTCCGTTTGTAATGGGATCAAAAGTCCCCGGATAGACGGCAATCTTATTTTTCAATTTCCTCTCCATAGAATGAAAAGACCGTATCTTTGACCCGCTTGGCTCTCAACAGACGGAGTTTTCCGAAGCACTCGGGAAGGGGCCGCCGCCGGTCGTGCTCCGCAATCACCAGGCCATCCTTTCTCAGCATTCCCTGCTCTCCGATCACCTCAATCAGCGCATAGGCCGAGTGATCACGATAGGGCGGATCTAAAAAGATCAGGTCAAAGGTCTCTTGATCCATGGATGAACGGCGTAACCAAGCTTTGCAGTCCTTTCCATGAACCGACACCTTATTCCCGAAACCGCACAGCGCCGTATTCTCCTTCAGAATTTTCAGGGCATCCGATCCGGATTCGATCATGATGACCTCTCCGGCGCCCCTGCTGGCCGCCTCAAGCCCTATGCTCCCTGTCCCGGAAAAAAGATCCAGGAATCTGCACCCGGGGACCCGGTCGCGAAGCATATCAAAAAGGGTTTGCTTGGCCCGGTCCGAGGTCGGCCTGACCGTATTCCCCTTCAGGGCGCTAAGCTTCCTCCCCTTACAGTATCCGGAGATAATCCTGACCACCTGCCCCCCGGTATGAATCCTATGGCTGGCGCCTTCCACCTGCGCCAAGATACCCAAAAGATTCCTGAATATCAATGAAAAATTTTATTGTCTTCAAAGAGAGGGATCCATAAATTCGTGTCTTCTGATTCATACTGTAAATGCCTTCGCTTCGTATCAAAAGAGCGGATGATGACACTGTATCCTGGAACCGTTTCGACAATATCACCACAAATATAAAAATAATTTCATTTTAATCACATATTGTTATAAGTTTTACTTAATGTTATACATTATATAATCTAAAAACCAAACCCCATAAAGATGAAAACCTGATATAAAGAGGTTGTCTTCCGGAGGCAAGACCGCTATAATATTCCTGCAAATAAAATAAAACGGATGACAAGGAATCAGCCATGGGAAACGAAAAAAGAATCAAGATCATCTGCCCCGAATGTCAGAGTGAGATCATCGTGGATTCACTCTCCTTTAAAATTCTTTATCACGAACCCAAAAATGACGATGAAGGCTCCCCAAAGAAAAAATCCATTCAGGAGCTTTTAAAGGAGATGGCGGAACAGCGGGAAAAAACCGCCGCCCGTTTTGAGGAAGAAAAAGAGGCCTTGAAACACCGGAGCGAATACCTTGAAAATAAATTTGAAGAGATCAAGAAACATGTGGATACCAACGATAAAACACCGCCTCCCCACCCTTTTGATTACGATTGATTCATCTTTCAGATCCATACACGCATGATGACCGGAAATGAAAAAATCGATCTCATAGGAATCGGCCGCGAAGAACTATGCCGCATGCTTTCCGATTTCGGGATGAAACCCTTTCGCGGGAAACAGCTTTTTCAATGGATCCATAAGAACGGCGAGACCTCCTTTGACAGGATGACCGATTTCTCCAAGAGGGACCGGGAAATCCTTAATCAAAGGACCCGGATCCTCCTCCCTGCGCTCACCGAACAGATGCATGCATCTGACGGCACGGAAAAATTTCTTTACCGGCTCGCAGACGGACACACCATAGAAGGCGTGTTGATCCCGGACAGAAAGAGATTGACGTTGTGCGTCTCCACTCAGGCGGGGTGCGCCATGGGATGCGCTTTCTGTCTCACCGGGCAGGGAGGCCTGGTTCGTCATCTGACCGCCTCCGAAATTGTTGGACAGGTCCTTCTGGTAAGAAAAATACTCCAGGAAAAACAGCGCTTGACCCATATTGTGCTCATGGGCATGGGTGAGCCGCTGGCCAATTACGAAAATACCATACAGGCCGTGAGGATCCTGCTTGACCCCATGGGCGCTGATTTTTCAAAGAGAAAGATCACCCTTTCAACCTGCGGGTTGATTCCGGGCATCAAGCGTCTCGCAGCAGAAAAGCTGGGGATCCATCTGGCCGTGTCTCTCAATGCATCCGACTCTTTGAGCAGAGGCCGGATCATGCCGGTCAACCGGACCTATCCCATGGAAGAGCTGCTCGACGTTCTCCGGAACTACCCCCTTCCTGTCCGAAACAGGATCACCTTTGAGTATGTCCTGATTCACGGAATCAATGATTCCCTGGACGATGCAACAAGGCTGACGCGGATTCTTCGCGGCATCCGATGCAAGATCAACCTTATTCCCTACAACCCGGTTCAGGGTTTGGATTTTGCTTCCCCGCCAAAAAGACGGATAGAGGCCTTTCAGGATATCCTGCAGCAGAACCGATATACGGCCGTAATCAGAGAGAGCAGAGGACGGGAGATCTCAGCCGCCTGCGGGCAGCTCAGGGAAAGGGAAAGAGCAGGCCTCTGAATACGATGAAGGCCATCAACTTGATTTTAAAAAAAAGACCTCCCGTATGATAGATCCATACGGGAGGTCTTTGCAAGACTTGATCCTGCTTACCTTGCCGGAACGAACATGCCTGTTTATGACCTCTTCTTTTTCAACTCCTCGTCAATCATTGCCTTGAAACCCTCCAGGGAACGATTGGTCAGAATTCGTCCGTTGATGAAGATGGTCGGCGTCCCTCTGACCCCGGCCCGGCCGGCATCGGATACATCTTTATCGATGGCGTTTTTATGTTTTGGATCTTTAAGACTCTTTTGGAAGGAGTCCATATTCAAACCGAGTTCCCCTGCCATGTCGAGGAGCTTCTGATCCGACAGGGCGCTATAATTATTAAAGATCTTTTCTTCATACTCCCAATATTTTCCTTGCTCATTCGCGGCCAAGGCAGCGACAGCCGCCTGCCGGGAGAATGCATGCGTGGGGATGGGATAGATCTTGCTCACCAGCTTGACTTGTTTGGGATATTGCCCCAGCACCTGCCGGAGTAGCGGCAAAAGCCGCGCACAGTAGGGTCACTGGAAGTCTTCGAAGACGGCGATCACCACCGGCGCATCGGCCGGACCTTTAAAGGGAGACCCTTTGACATCGATCGGCTGGATGAAACTGACATTGATGACGGAAAGGGTCTTGGCCTTTTCATTGGTTACAAAGAGCTGGTCACCCCGTGGAGACACGGCGATTCGGCCGATGTCCTTGTCCACGGGGATCCGGCCCTCTATCTTTTTCGTCGCCTGGGATTGAACCAGCACTTCTCCGGATGTCAGGATGAAAACCCATTGGCCGTCCGGCGTGGAGGCAATGTCGATCGGGTTTTGATCCAGATTCAACGTGGATATTTTGCTCCATTCCACTTCCGCCTGAACGGAAAGGGGCAGAAAGCAAACCAAGACAAAAAACAGCATGGAAAGTAGAACTAAACCCCTTTTTCTTTTTCCCATAGTCCGCCTCCCGTGTAAGAAATTTTTTATAACCTATCTTAGTACAGTCATTTGAGTCAAGGAAATAATTTCTGCAACACCGCACACATCATCTTATCGGACCCTCTCGAAGTATCCGCCGAAGGCGCAGGGGCGGCAAAGGATTTTGCCGTGGACCTGGACATCCCGCATGTCCTGAACCCAGTCGCCGCATTGATCACAGCGCACGCGTCTGACCGGACGGCCCGGCCTGTCCTGAACGGGAATATGGACCCGCACTTCTCGTATTTCAAAAAGTTCATCCTCGGGCATGACCTTATACGCCTCCCTCTGCTGGTCGTATTTCTCCTGGATACCGGGCGCGTATTTCCGCGCAAGCTCCCGTGATGATTCCCTGGCGCGGACCCTGACCGCCCTTCCGGTCTCCAGGTTGACGAAGGTGGCGGCCATGATCCCGTAATCCATGATCTTCACTGTCCGTTTCCCCACGCGGCATCCGGTAACCGACATAATGGCATCCGAGGCGCATCGGTCCATTTCCACGTAGACGATGATCTTCTTACGTTCCGCTTTGGATTTCGGATCCTCGATCCCGATCTCACGGCAGCCGGTGACGGCCATCCTGGTCCCGATGACCTGTCCAGGGCACTCCTCGCCGTGAAAAGCCACCGATTCCTTCAAACATTCTTCCAGGGTTTTCATTCCGATCCATTCTCCTTGATCCCTTTTCGTGTTCACGATCCTATTGACCAAAAGGACAGACTGGAAAGCGGCAGGTCTCGCAGTTCAGACAGAGCCCGCCGTGGCCCAGGGCTGCAAGGGCCTCCCGTCCGATCCGTTCTCCGGCCAAAACCCGGGGGAGTATCAGGTCAAAGAGGGTGATATCGTGGAACATCCCGCACGCCGGCACACCGATCACAGGAATATCGCCCATATATGCGACCATGAGCATGGCCCCTGGAAGGACCGAAGAGCCATAAGTGATCTCCTCTGCGCCGGCATCAGCCACAGCAAGACGCGTCACATCGTCCGGATCAACGGACATCCCTCCTGTGGTCACGATGAGATCCGCCCCTTTTCCTATCAGATCCCGTATATGCCCGGCGATGACTTTCCTTTCATCCGGGGCGTAACGAACATCTACGATACTGGATCCGATCTCCTCCACCTTTTTTTGTATCACGGGTCTGAACCGGTCCTTGATCCTCCCGTGGTAGACCTCGTTTCCCGTGATCACCACTCCAACGCCGGCTTTCCGAAGCGGGAGGAGATGGAGGACACCCCCTGCTTCTTTGCAGACGGCAACGGCCTTTTCGATAATCTTCTTATGAATCACCAGCGGAATGGCCCGCGTCCCGGCCAGGATCTCTCCTTTCTTGACATACGTGTTGGTATGACGCGTGGCGCACATCACCTCGCCTATAAGATTGAATCGATAGAGAGCCTGAACATTGACCTTAAGCAGACCCTCATACGCGGCCGTAAGCTCCAGTTTCCCCTCTTTGGGTTCTTTGGAAACCATAATACCCCGGCCGGCCAGCGCCGAGGCCAGCATCACCGCCGCATCATTTTCATGGAGGTCCTCACCGCCGATCTCCAGGACATAAAGATGCTCTTTCCCCAGGTTTTTTAGATGTTCGATATCCGATTCGGTAATGATGTGCCCTTTTTTGAAGGCCCTTCCCTTGAACTGACCCGGGATGATTTCCGTAATGTCATGGGCCAGCACGGTTCCAACGGCATCGTGTACCGGCAATGTCTTCACCATTTCACCCTCCTGCTTGATTCATGGGTTCCCGATCCGTGTTGTGCATGTTTTACATAATGTTTTATCAAGAAACCCTTTAAAATTCAAGGTAAATAATCCCTCCGCCATTCTCCTAAAACAAACCCTTCTTCTGCCTGGAACCCAAACATTGAGGGCAGGTTTCTCCGAGCAGCCCCAGAAAAGGCTCTCCGCAAATCCGGCAGCTCTTAGCAGATACACACATGAGCTCTCTCTCTTTTCCCTGGAGCAGTTCCTGAAGAACCACTTCCTCTTTAAACGAAACGGCCTTTGGAAGGCAGGCCTCCCCGCAAATCCGGCATCCGGTGCATTTTGAGGCATTGAAAAAAATGCGTATTTTTTTCCCCTCTTCATCCGGCTCTCTCCGGATGGCCCCGGTAGGACAGAGGGTCTCACAGACATTACAGCCGATGCAAGCCCCGGAAATCTCAAGGTCGACAACCGGGAAAACCTTAAAAGAGAGCTTCTCTTTTAGGGGTCCTCCCAGCAAAGGGAGCAATTCAAAGAGAAAGGACCGCATGGGATTCTCCCGGTGAGACCACCGGTTGATACCGGGGTCCTCCCCGGAATCAGGAATCAAATCCCTGGCGGCATCCAGGGTTCGCTTACGGAAGAAACTGAAGAGTTCCCTGCGTCCCAATCCTTCTCCGGAAGGTCTACTTTTATCCGAATGATCTTCCTTTAAAAGATCAAAATCCTCCACTTCTTTGATCCGTTCCCCGGAAATCCCAAAACAAGAAAGCAGTTTACGTGTCCTCACGAGAAGCTGTTCATAGTGTTTCATGGATCCGAAAAAGGGACAGGTTTCACACCCGGTTCTTTTGATTAAAACCTCTTTCGCTCCCCAGGCAAAGGGGGCGATCAGATAGGCTTCCGACAGCCCGGCAAGACAGGGAAGGACCATGACCTCCGCACGATTTTTTCTCTCGTGCATGATACAGGTCCATCGCGCAATGGAATCCGATTCCAGTTCTTTCTTGAGCCGTTCACGCCGTTCCATCTCCTTGCGGCCGCTCAACGTGAATACCCCGTTGGGACAAGACGGGATGCATATCTCGCACCCGGAACAGCTCTCTCCGAGGACTACGGATTGACCCAGTATATTCACCGCATCGCAAGGACACGCATTGAGGCATATTTTACAGCCTGAACGTGGATAACGGATCCTCGAACAAAGATGGGATCGAATCCTGATGTCCGATTCCCTGGCCAACTGTCCCAGCATGCGGTTCAAAATCCCGCTCTGAAATACCATGAGTATCCTTCTTTAAAAAGATCCGGACATACGGTGTGATTGTATAACAATTTTTCTTGTGTTGGCAACCGGAAGATTTCCGAAGATTTATTTTTCTTCTTGATTCATCGAACGTTTTTCAGGCTTCCTGAAGAGACTGAGGCGGTTTTTCCCTGAAGCCTTGGCGCGATATAGGGCTTTATCCGCAGCGTCTATCAAGCTCTTGATGTTCCTGGCATCTTCCGGATAGGTAGCCAGACCCGCACTGATGGTAAAATTTCCGATCGGCTGGTCTTCTTCGTAAGGAAAATAAAATTTTTCCACCTCTTTCAGGAGTCTTTCACCAATGACCACGGCCTCGCGTTTGGATGTCTGCGGGAGGACAACCGTAAACTCTTCACCTCCGTATCTTGCTACAAAATCAATATTACGGACCGTCTCCCGTATCACGGCTGCAACACTACGAAGCGCCTCATCGCCGGCCAGATGTCCATGATGATCATTGTACCATTTAAAATCATCCACATCGATCATCATCAGAGAGAGGGGATAACTATGCCGCTGTGCCCTGGCGATCTCCTCCGTGGTCCTCTCAAAGAAATAGCGCCTGTTCAGCAGGTTGGTCAGATGATCCGTAATCAAGACCTGCTCCATCTCCTTGGACCTCTGATAAAGCTGAGTACGCTCCAGGGCTATGGCCACCTGGGAGGCGAATATCCTGACGATTTTGAGATCATCCTCATTGAAAATTTCCCCGGTGATCTTATCCGAGATGTTCAAAACACCGATGGGGCGGTCATTCATGATCAAGGGGATACTGATGAAGGATTTGGTCTTGTATTTCATTTTCTTTTTCCGCTTTACCCTCAAATCCTTTTCAATATCCTCCACCAGGAGCGGTTCCCCTTTCTCGACGACCCTGCCTGCTATGCCCTCTCCCACTTTGATGTGCAGGTTGCGGATGACGTTCTCCGGCATCCCTTTGCAGGCCTTGATGGTCAGTTCCCTGGATGCCTCATCCAGTATCATCAGCGATGCCTGTTCCGCCTTGACGATTTCCGTGGACTTGTTCAGAATCAGATGGAAGAGCTCGTTTAATTCGCGTGTCTCACCCACCTCCGTCGTCAGCATCCCTAGGTTCGTGATATCCAGAATCCGGTTTTTAAGCCTGATTCTGAGCTCCACATTCTGGATGGCCATGGCCGCTTGATCACAAAAGGCATGGATCATCCGGACGTTATTCTCAGAAAGTCCGGTATTCACGATGCAGATCAATCCTCTGACCTTCTGGCCCAGATAGATGGGGAAGAGATAAACCGAATGGACCTTTTCGTTAAATACCGATTTCTCGATCTGAATTCTTTCGCTGGTATACACGGGTTTGTGTTCCTTGAGGATTTGACTGACAAGGCCGTTTTGGATGCCGGGGTTGAAGGATTGGAGTCCCAATTCTTCTGCCCCGCAATAAGACTGGGTGATGAAATGCTTTCCCGATGGATCGAGAAGAACCAGAGAACACCCCGTCAGATCAAAGAGAATAGAGAGTGAATTGAGGATCAGCCCGAAGAGTTCATGACTGTCCATGACCAGGTTGAGATCGTTTCCCAGGTGAAAGAGGCTGAAAAGTTTTGAGAAGTTCCGGCCGAAGTTCTGCGTCTGTCTGTAGGAGTCCGTCAGGGTCTGCCCCACAGAGGTTAAATAAGTTACGGCATTCTGAACCTCCCTAAACTTCCCTATCCTGAGTTCTCCGATCGCCTTGAAGAGTTGATCATGATTCAACCCGCATTCCGCCGCCAAGGCCATATACTTTGAAGAAACCGGCGCATCTGTGCATATCTTCCCACCGAAGATGGCGCCGATCACCTGTTGATCGGCCTTTAAAGGAATCGTGAAACAGAGAAGTCCGGCATAACAGATGAAGGTTACGGGCTCCCCGTCCCGAAGTGAACGGGCAATCCGCAGCCCGCATTGCGATCTGCACCTTTGAAGCCCCTTTCCCGTGCCCCGGATCAGCCGGCACAGGTAACGTTCCTCATATGACCTGCCAAGTACCGCCCCATCGGACCCCACACATTTGATCGTCAAACCTGACAAGCGGGCGAAACCAGCCATAGACCTCTGCCATGAATCCGAAATCAGCAGTTTCCTGAAGTCTTTTTGTTCAGAAGGTTTCATGATATAACCATCCTGTCTTGACAAAACCTAACTCCCCGATTGTTTTATATGCAAAATTCATGCTAAATACCCTATATTACAAAAAAATAGATTATTTTATGAAGACCTTATAACTGATTGTTTTTTCAAAAAATTAACAAAAACTGAAAGTCATTTGTTTCATAACATAAAACTGATTTTATGCTGTTTTATGAAAAGTGGAAAAAATTTACATAAAATAGGCAATCTTTTTCCAAAAATGGAAAACTTTTTCCACTTTTCCTTTTTTTTGCTGATTTCAAAGATAATCGGCCATTTGAACACGTTGACCCATCCAAAAAAAAACCTCACCAATGTGCCCCATCGATGAGGTTACACCCCCGCTTCCGTACATGGAGAAAGATCGCATCGCAGGACCAATCTTCTCACGCGGGTTTATTTCTTTTTATACCGGTCGATAATATACTGCATGTGATCCTTGGCAATCAGCTTCTGTTTTTGCAATTTTTTTCTTTCCAGATCCTCCTCTGAACTCATGAATTTCAACCTTTTCAAGTCCGAAAGCCTGCTTTCAATCTCATGATGCAATCTCGCCCATTTCTTAAAATCTTCATTTTCCGACTTCAACCGATCATATAGACCCTTCTCATTGACCATACTGTTCCTCCATGACCGCAGATGCAAATCAATCAGGTCAGCATGAATCATTCATACCATAATTTTTTGAATAACTCAAGAAAAGCTCATTCGGATTTCAGAGAGAATTTCATGACCAAGGCGTCTTCTTTGGTGTCGGCGTAGTATTTTTTTCTGACGCCGATTAATTGAAAGTTCGATTTTTTATAAAGGGTGATGGCTGCATGATTTCTCTCCCTGACTTCAAGAAAAATATGCCTCCCTTTCATTTTCTCAACCCTTTGGATAAGAACTTTCAATAATGCAGCGCCCACTCCCCGCCGGCGATGTGAAGGCGCCACACAGAGGTTAGTGATAAAGGCCTCGTCCAAGATGACAAAAGACGTGAGATATCCGACTAAATCCCCTTCATATCTGCAGACGAGGTTGATCCCACGGCTGTCTCGAACGGCGCTCACGAAAGATTCTCTGCTCCACGGAGTGAGAAAGGCAGACCTTTCCATTCCGAGGATCCACTCGATATCCTTCTCGCACATATCGTGAATACGGCCGTACCCTTCAGAGATAGGCGGCTCCATCATGCGCGATTCCGGTAAAAAATTTCCGCCTCGGGTCTCCTGATATAGTTCGGGACCAGTGATGGATGGCTGACCGTCTGTCCGAGCTTATATTTTTGAACGGCAACCTCGCCGACAGCCGCTGCGGAAAGGAGGTTCGATGATGGAGGGACAAAAGACGCAAAAGAGCGGAGATGTTCTTTGATGATGGATTGGTATTTTACAGCCCCTTCCCCGACAAAGAGCGTGGGCTCCTTGATGCATTCACAAAAGCGGGCCGGAGCAATGACCACCTCAGGAGAAATAAGGTTCATTTCCCCATTGATGGACCTAAATAGTCCCGCATAAACCTCTTTTTTACGCGCATCCAGCATGGCGCATATCGGAAGCCCCACCCCGCCGAAACCATAGGCCAGGCCTAAAAGCGACGAAACCGGGATCAGGGGTTTGTTATCGGCAAAAGCCAACCCTTTCGCCGTGCTGACCGAGACACGAACGCCGGTAAAGGACCCGGGGCCCACCGAAACAGCCACGGCATCGACCTGTTTCATGCTGAAGTCCTGATCAGAGAGGATCCTTTGTATTGCGGGAAGGAGTTTCCGGCTGTGCTTCACCTTGGAGCAGAGACTGTATTCCGAGATGAGCCCCGACTCTCCCATGAGGGCGACACTGCTGACCTCAGTGGATGCTTCAATGGAGAGAATAACCACGGGACCCTTTCTGTGATCTTACGGGGCTCTTTTTTATAAGCCCGGATGCCTGATGATGTTTCATCTTTTCCATTTATGTTTCCTGGAAAAGAGCCTGTATATCGATTGATAAAGGCGCCCTGAACGTTCCATGAAATTACGTTTGAGAAGATTCTGTTTGTCCTCATCGTCCGGATTCCCGTGAACGAAACGGTTTCTTATCTTGGAAAGGGCCTTCAAGTCAATTTCGGAAAACTGTTTGTACAGCCAGTTTCCTAAGGGATTCCAGGTGCCGCCCAGGATCATGGAGGCGCCGAAATCAACCAGATAGGGCCGGTATCCTTTTGAGACCAGGATGTTTTTTTTGTGCTTCAGATCCGAATGGACGACCCCATGGTCATGCATACGCCGTATCAGATCGTCAAGCGCATCAAAAAAAACCCGAGGGATGGGGGCATCCTTGGAAAACTTGGACAGAGGCACGCCATCGATAAATTCGAAGATGAATCCGTCTTTGTCTATGACTTTGTACAATTTCGGGATACCGGAGAGACCGAGAAGCTGCTGGTAGACTTTGCACTCTCGGGAGAGGAGCCACCTTCCGAAAAAAAAACGGTAAAAAAGGTTTCTTTTTGCGATATCCTTCAGAGCGGCGATGCGCCCATCCACGGAGATTTTATAGATATCCCCCTGATTCCCTTCTCCGATCACACTCACCTTGTAGGTTTCAAGGTTCCGGCGGTCTACCTGATCAAATACATCCATGCTGGCTCGACTCCATGGACGAAGTCAACTTTTACCTGAACCTGTTCCAGAATAATCCCCTCTTTTTCTTTTCATGATCTTTCAGCACAAGCGGTTCTTCCGTTCCCGCCGGGTATTCCGCTTTCTCAGTTTTTTGGGATTCAAGTTTGACGTTGATCTGCTCAAGAAGTTTCTGAATCATTTCATCCTTGAATAAAAGCGTATGCAGCTGTTCTTCTATATTCTTGATCTGCTTTTGAATCTCGTGCACGGTTCCTGCAAGGCGATCACCGCCGATTTCCGAGATCTCCTTGTCTTTGAAGGATGGCGTTGATGCCGCCTGCAAATCCCCGGCGGTCTGTTTCTCTGCCGGGTCCGCACGCGGATCATGCTCGGAAATCACCGGCGCCTCGTCTGCCGAGGAAGGTTTTTCCACTTCAGATTCCGATTCCTGAAACTCTTGAATGTCATGTTTCTTTCGGAGGTTCAACATAAGTTCTTTCGTGATCATCTTGAATGTCGGGAGGACCCCCTCTCCCGTCACTGCAACCGAGGCATAAAAGGGGACATGCCGGTGGTTGAGCCTCCGGTTCAGTTCCTCAAGGTCCATGAGATTAGGCAAATCCTGTTTGTTGTACTGCAAAACGAGAGGCATGGTCTCAGGATCCATTCCATTGATGACCAGGTTCTCCTTCATGTTCTCAAGACTCTCCAGGTTTTTCTCCATCATCTCAACCTGCGAGTCGGCCACAAAAACCACGGCATCTGCGCCTTTGAGAACCAGTTTTCTGGTTGCATTGTAATAGACCTGTCCCGGAACCGTATAGAGCTGGAATCGTACCGTAAACCCGCGGATTTTGCCGAGATTGACAGGGAGAAAATCAAAAAAAAGCGTGCGGTCCGTGTCGGTCGCCAGAGAGAGAAGCTTTCCTCTGGTATCGGCGTTCATCTTGCTGTGGATGTACTGAAGATTCGTGGTCTTTCCGCCAAGCCCCGGACCGTAATAGACGATCTTTGCCGTGATCTCCTTATTCCCATAATTAAACAGGACCATTTTCTCCTCCTTCACAACCCATGGAGCTTGCCGTCGGCCGTCTACGGATTTGGTTGATAGATCCTTTCCATGAGAGAATGAGTCTCATGGCATTCCCTGACCCGGTATGCGGCTTCCTTCCTTGATCAGGCTCATGGCTTTTTCATTCTCACCGATCCAACGATAGACTGTGACAAGATGCGACCGGACGGCATTTTCACCGGGTTTCAGATCCAGGGCCTTCCGCAGATATTCCGTTGACTGATCGAAGATCCCCCTTTTGAAATAAACCCAGCCGAGGGTATCCAGCACGATGCCGTTCTGCGGTTCTGCCTTCAGAGCGTCCTTGCATAATTTCAACGCCTCATTCAAGAAGTCATTGGATTCTGCATAGGCGTAGGCCAGGTTGTTGTAGAAGAGGGGATTCGGTCCCTGAATATCTATGGCCTTTCGAAAATGTTGAATCGCCTTTTGAATATTCCCTCGCCTCAGTTCGCAGATACCCAGTCCATTCTGAAGTTCGGCATTTTCAGGATACGGCTTCAGACCTTCCTGCAGCATCTGCAAGGCATCCTCAGTCTTTCCCTGTTTTAATAATATCACAGCCAGATTCACTCTGGCAATGAGATAACCTGAATTGAGTTCCAGCGCCTTCCGATACTGCATCCCGGCCTTGTCGATTTCCCCTTTTTTAAAATAGAGGTTTCCTAAATTGTTATAAGATCTTGGATTCCTCGGCATGCTTCGTATGATCCAAAGAAATTTTTCCTCGGCCCGGCGAAGATCTCCTTCTGAAACCAATCGGTTCGCTTCTGTAAAGACACGGTCCGCCGTTTCGTTTCCTATACCGAGTGAACCGCACCCTGAGTATAAAAAACAGAGCAGAAAAACCCTGATCATCTTCTTGGCGCAGGAAGACATAACCGAAAGACTCTATGGATTCTGGACGGTTTTTTTAACGATCTTTCTGTTCCCGACTCTGTCAACCGCCACGATGGTGATCTCCGTGTCCGAAGAAATTTGGGAAAGAACATACTTAAAACGTCCGGTTTTGTCGGGTAAGACAGGAACATCATTGATCGTGACTGCAGCATCCGGTTCCGTCTGGCCGCTGATCTGGGCATTCACTTTGCCGGAAACCTTGAGCAGGAGGAGATCATCCAGAACAATATCCGGAGGCGTCTGGTCAATGGTGATCTTGAATACGCTGTAATCACTGAAATCCCCTTCATTCCCCTCGGATGTAATCGAACTCACACGCCAATAATAGATCCCGCTTTTTAATCCCTGGACCACCACTCCCTTCTCAGACAAGCCCGTACGGACAATGACGAGGTCCGTAAAATAGGGATCCAGCGCCACCTGTATCCGGTAGGTGACTCCCGACAGGGAATCATCCCACTTCAACACCATCTTCATCTCACTCAGATTCTTGAAAAAGAATTCGGCCAGATTTTCAGGACTCCCCAATTTGGGAGGCGCCGGAAGATCCTTAATCTCACGGATCTTCTTCTCCTTGGAAATATCAACCGACTGGTTTCGCACAACCTCCATGGACTCCCCTCCAACCTTTACGTCTACTGCGCCGCTGAAAACCTTCAATTTGCTCTCCTGTTCCTTAGAGACCTGAACGGCCACCTTGGCCTCGGATATCTTCGCCAGAGCCGTGGGGGTCACGATCACAAACTCCGAGCCTTCGATCTTGGGGCGGCGTACAACCGCTTCCACGTCGCTTTGCAGAAGATTGATGGATGACTTTCTGATCTTGGTCAGACGGTTCTCCTTCATATCATGGATCACGACCAGTGAGTCCGGCTTGATGGTCAGCTTGTTTCCTTCATCGAAGAGAACCTCGGCATAACCGCCTGAATAGGTCCGGATAGTGTCCCCTTCTCTCAGGATCTGGTCCTTTTCCGCCTTCTGGAACTTCAACTCCTTCTGGCTCTTGACGTTCACGTCCCCTTTGACATAGACGAGCCTGGCAAAGTAGACATCCATGACATTGCTGTCGGGTTCATCCTGCTTTTTCTCAGGACTTGCCTGGAGCCCGAAAAAGGATCCTATCTTGACAAGAAAAGGAAACCGTCCTCCCTCCTTTTTCAGAAAGATGGGAAAGGATACGGCAAGGACCAGGATCAAAATGAAGATGACAAAGACCCTCACGAGGACGCGGGGAATCCGAATCATCTTCCAGTCGAGGAGTGGTTTCCTCTCTTTTCTCATCTCTTTTCTTGTCATGACTCTATCTCTTTTCGTCCATGTCCGCGTCATTCCGCCGGTCAAGCGATGTCGGGACGGACCGATGCAGGATGATGATATGGCTTTTCCTCGAGCATTTTTCTCTTGATGCCTTTGATCCGGTTGTTACGGAATGCCTGGATGAAGGCCTCGCAGACCTTGGGATCGAACCTCGTACCGGCCCAGGATTTGATCAGTTCCATCACCTCTTCCTCGTCGGTCGCCACCTGGTAAGGTCTGTCGGATGTCATGGCATCAAAAGTGTCCGCCACGGCGATAATCCGGGCCGGCAACGGGATCTCCTCACCGCGGATCCCATCGGGATAACCCTCCCCATCGTATCGTTCGTGATGGTGGCGCATGGATGGAATGATCTTTTGGAGCTGTTTGATGGGCGCCATGATATTGGCCCCCTTGCCGGGATGCTGTTTGATCAGATTATACTCGGCCTTGCTCAGGCCGCTCGGCTTTCTCAGAATGCTGTCGTCGATCCCGATCTTGCCGATATCATGGAGCAGGGCGGCAATATGGAGGATTTCTCTCGTCTTTAAATCCAGCTTCATTTCATCCGCTATGACCAGACTGTATTCCGTGACCCTCTCCGAGTGGCCGCGCGTGTAAGGATCCCTTTCGTCGATGGCTGCGGCAAGCGATGAAATCGCGCTCATGAACAGCCGCCTCATGTTCTTGTCATACAAGTCCAGCTGCTTAACCATGTAATTGAAGGTTTCGGCCAGCTGCCCGATCTCATTTTTTGCGCGTACGGTAATCTTTTCCTTGAAGTTTCCCTGGGCAATGACTAATGCGCTCTTTGTAAAATTGATGATGGGGACACTGATCTTCCTGGCAAAAAAGATACCGATCCCGCAGACCAGGATGCCGGTGATGCCCCCCCAGACCAGGATCTGCCGCTTCATCTCGGCCACCATGGTATAGGCATCCACACGGGGTTCCTGCACGACCACGCCCCATCCTTCAAAATCCAACGGCGCATAAGCTCCAAGCATTTCTTTCCCATTTTTGTCCGCAAAGGGGATGGCCCCTCCGGTTTTTCCCAAGGAAAGATACTTCCCGACGATCTCCACGTCCTTCATGTTTTCCTGCCGGAGAACCCCGGGACGATCCTTGCCGGCGATCAGACGGCCCAGACGGTCTATCAGATAGGCTTCACCGGACTGCCGGAAGGAGACCTTGTCCACGATCTCCCATATCTTATCCATGGACATGTCGGCAAGGAGGATCCCGGTCATGTTGTTTTCCTGAAAGACGGGAAGACCGATGGTGACGATGGCGGTTTTCTTCTCAGAAATACTCAGGGGATCGGCCACGAAGACATTCCCCTGCATGGATTGATCAAAGACCTGGTCCCGTATTTTTTTGCGTTCTTCCAAATAAAGCCCGCTCATATCCGGCCGTACGACCTCGGCAATGGAGTTTCTCTGTGTGTCCAGCAGGGTGATGCTGATCAGATCCTTATATTCATCGAGGAAGAAGAACAGGAGCTGATATTTCTGGATATCCGAAAAGGATTGGGTCAGGGGGAGGAGCCGGGCGATGATCTCCAGTTTCTCGATGGTGTGCCTGAGGTGGCCGGAAACCTCGTCGGCGGTCTGCCTGGCCCGCTGGGCATGGGAATCCAAGAGGTCGTTTTCCAGGTATTCCTCATTGATCTTGACAAGATTTCTGTCGGATATGATCAGAGGCGCCAGGGAGATCATCAGCATCACGATGATTAACTGGAGCATCAATCGTCTTTTAGGCCTTATTTTTTGCACCTATCCCTCCGGAATTTCCATGGACAGGGAATTCTTCTGCCTTCCGATCATAAAGACCGCGTTCCTTGTCCCTTCCTTGACCCGATACATGGACTGATCCGCCAGTTGGATCAGTTCGTTCTTATCCTTCACGTGGTTTGGGTAGGAGGCGATGCCGAAACTGGCCGTGAGGTGAAACGCCTCGCCTGTATCCGAATAAAACGTATACTCCTCCATGGTCTTCCTGAGGCGTTCAGAAGTGCCGAAGGCTGCTTCAGGCCCCGTCTCCGGCAGGACGGCGATGAACTCATCACCGCCATACCTGCAGATGACGTCCATGGGCCGGAGATGATTCTTCAATATGGTCCCGATCTCCACCAGGAGCTGGCTCCCGACCAGATGTCCGAAACGATCGTTGACGCGCTTGAAATAATCAAGATCCAGGAAGATCAGTGAAACCTGGGTATGGTACCGGTTTGCCCTTGAAATTTCGATATCAAGAGACTGATGCAGATATCTGAAGTTATAAAGCTGCGTCAATCCGTCGGTAATGGCCAGCTCCGTCGCCTTCTTATAGAGGAGAGAGTTTTCAATCGCGATGGAAGCCTGGTCGACAAGGGTCAAAACAAGATCCAGGTCTTTCCGGTCAAAAGGCTTTCCATCAATCTTGTTGATGACCTCCAGAACGCCCAGGATCTTCCCCTTGCTGCGCAGCGGCACGCAGAGAATGGAACGCGTCTTAAAATCCAGGGAATCATCAATCTTATGGCAGAACCGTTTGTCCGTGGCGACGTCCTCCACAATGATGGGCTCACCATGAAGGGCCACCCATCCGGCGATCCCCTCCCCTACCTTAAGCCGGAACCTCTTGATATCGTGTTTTTTCTCTCCCTCGGCCAATTCAAAGTAGAGTTCGTTCTTTTCCTCATCCAGCAGCAGCACGGAGCCGGCCTCGGCCTTGACCAGTTCATTGGTCTTTTCCATGATGATGTCGAGAATGCTTCCTGTGTCCAGTGTGGAAGTCAGGGCCTTGCCGACCTTGATGAAGTAGGAGAGTTCCCTGGTGGTTTGATCCCGTTCAGAGGTGGTGCGGATCAGATCTTCAAACTGCGCCTTGCGGTCCTCGGCCTTTCCAAGAGCAAAAATAAGCCTCTTGGCATGGATGGGTAAAATGAGATAGTCGTCTATCTGTGTGATCTTCTGCTGAAAAATCGTTTCGAGATCGTCTTCGAACACCGCCAGGATCACCTGGGTCGCGGGATTCCCTTTCTTCAGGTCTTTGATCCGGTCCGTATCCCATGACGATTTCCCCACAATCAGAATGGAACCTGGTTCAGGTTGAGGGCCTTGGTTGCGGCATACCAGCGGATCGAATCTGGACCCCTGCATGAAACCCAGCAAGGCATCCTCTTCCTGACGGTTAAGACCGTGCAGATAGACCCGAACGTTTTTATTCATGGTACCGTCTTTCCTAAAGAATGATCCCGATCCCGGCTGACCTGTCTGCCGTCGCACAGGCAGGCCGGTCAGTGACTCCCTGCATGACTGTCTCCCGATTCCGTGGAGAGTCCCCGTATAGGCTTCAACAGCGCCCGAACGGCCCCGCCCGGATGGGACGATCCGGAAACGAATGAAAGAACGGCCGCGCCGGCCGCACGGGCCTTGAAGACTTCCCTGATATTCATCGGGGTGATCCCTCCGATGCCGATCACCGGAACGCCGACCTTTCGGACCGCTTCTTCGAGCGCCTCGACGCCCGACACAGGGACCCCCTTCTTGGACCGGGTGGCAAAAACCGACCCGAAACCGATGTAGTCAGCCCCGTCTTTTTCTGCCTGCCGCGCCTCATAGAGCGAATGGGCTGTGGCGCCGATCATTCTGCCGGGATCGAGGAATCTTCGCGCCGCAGGAACAGGAAGATCCTCCGCTCCCAGATGGAGACCATCCGCATCGGAAAGCATCGCGATGTCCAAACGGTCGTTGATCACCAGATCGGCACCATATTGCCGGGTTAAAACCCGAAGTTCCGCGGCTTCCCTGAGCTGTACCCTTCCGGGTTTTCCTTTCCCGCGATATTGAATCACCCCGGCCCCTTCCTTAAGGACGGCCTCCGCAGTCTGATGGGGGTCGGCCTCTCCGCCGACAATCACGCAGAGTTTCCACTTCGTGCCGTTCCTTGGCATCCTCTCCTTCATCAGATCTGCACCTTCTCCAAAAACGTCGTATAGACCTCACCGGCGAGAAATTCCGGCGCCCTCATCACTTTTTTATGAAAAGGGATCGTGGTCTTGATCCCCTGTACCACAAATTCATCCAAGGCCCTCTTCATGACGGCGATGGCTTCTGAACGGTCCTTGCCTTTCACGATCACCTTGGCGAGCAGGGAGTCGTAATTCGAGGGCACCCGGTACCCGGAATAGACCGCCGTATCCACCCGGACGTTCGGACCTCCAGGCTGAATGAACATCTCGATCAGGCCGGGGCACGGAGTAAAGGTTTCGGAATCCTCGGCGTTGATCCGGCATTCGATACTGTGACCCAGGATATGGACCTGATCCTGCATGAAGGATAGAGGTTCGCCGGACGCAATCCTGATCTGTTCCTTGATCAGGTCAATCCCCGTGACCATTTCCGTAACCGGGTGTTCAACCTGAATTCTTGTATTCATCTCCATAAAATAGAATTCGCCCTGGTCATCGAGAATGAATTCCACGGTCCCCGCATTGGTGTAACCTACAGCCTTCGCCGCACAAAGGGCTGCATCACCGATCCGTTTTCGCAGGTCTTCATCCAAGGCAGGAGACGGAGATTCCTCAATCAGTTTCTGATGCCTGCGTTGAATGGAACAATCCCTCTCACCGAGCTCAACCATGTTCCCCATTTCGTCGGCTAAGATCTGGATCTCGATATGACGGGGCTTTTCTATGTACCGCTCGATATAGACGGACGCATCATTGAACACGGCCGCCGCCTCGGCCTTGGCCATGGCAAAAAGATGCGGCAGAGAGGCCTCGGAATGGACCACCCGCATCCCCTTGCCTCCGCCGCCTGCTGAGGCCTTGATGATGACCGGAAGACCGATTTTTCTTGCAATCTCAAGGGCTTCACGTTCGGTCTCTACGACACCTTCACTACCGGGGATCACCGGCACCCCTGCTTGTTTCATGGTATTCCTGGCTTGGGCCTTGTTTCCCATCAATCGAATATGATCGGCGCTCGGACCGATAAACTTGATACCCGACGAGGCACAGATATCCGCGAATTCAGCATTCTCCGATAGAAACCCGTAACCGGGATGTACGGCCTCTACGTCCGTCATCTCACAGGCGCTCAGGATGTTGGGCACATTCAGATAACTCTGCCCGATGGGAGGAGGTCCCACGCAGATACTCTCGTCCGCATGTTGGACATGCAGGGAATGGGCGTCCAGATCCGAATGAATCGCCACGGTTTGAATCTCCATTTCCTTGCAGGCTCGGATGATCCGTACCGCGATCTCTCCCCGGTTTGCAATCAGGATCTTCTGAAACACATCAGTCTCCAATGATGGGGGTGAATGCTCTTTGTTCTACGGCAAGGGTTCCAGGATGAAAAGAGGTTCGCCGTATTCCACAGGAGACTTGTCCTCCTTCAGGATCCGGAGCACACTCCCTTTCACATCGGCTTCGATCTCATTCATCAGTTTCATGGCCTCGATGATACAAAGAGGCTGTCCTTTTTCCACGGCGCTCCCCACTTCTACAAAGGGAGGCGAATCCGGGGCAGGACACCGATAAAAGGTCCCGACCATAGGGGACTTCACCACGATTTGACCGGGGACCATCTCGGGAACGGAGGTCTCGGCGGATGCAGGGGGCTTCTCAGCATCTTCCTCTCCGGTCCGGGGAGAAGACTTGGAAGGCGCCGGTTCTTTGACGGAATGTACGCGGTGTGCCTCGCCCAGGATGATCCGGACTCTGAATCCTTCACGTTCCAATTCGATTTCTGAGATCCCGGTTCCCTGAACCATCTCGATCAATTCTTTGATCTCTTTAAGGTTCATTTCTCTCCCCTTTGAACCACGCTATGGCTTCTCGGTTTCCCTGGCACGTTCTATGAATTCACCTGTCCTCGTATCGATCTTCGCCGACTCCCCTTCATTCAAATAAAGAGGCACCTTGACCACAAAACCGGTTTCCATGACCGCAGACTTGCTCCCGCCTGATGCCGTATCTCCCTTGACGCCGGGTTTGGTCTCCACGACCTTAAGCACGACAAAATTGGGGAGTTCCAATCCGATCGGGCGCCCGTTATGAAAAAGGATCTTTGCCTGGATATTTTCCTTGAGAAAGTTTTTATTATCACCCAGCTGCTCCTCGGTCAGATAGAGCTGCTCAAAGTTCGATGTGTCCATGAAGCAGTACTGTCCCTCGGACCTGTAAAGATATTGCATCTCCCGCTCATCCAGATCGGGTTTCTCCACTTTCTCGCCTGATCGGAATGTCCTGTCGATGACCGCGCCGGTCTTGAGCCGCTTCAACCGGGTCCGGACAAATGCCCCGCCCTTGCCGGGTTTGACATGCTGAAACTCCACGATGATATAGGGCTCTCCATCCAACTCAATCTTCAATCCATTTCTGAAATCCGCCGTCGAATACACTGATTCCTCCTTGAGATCCTATCCCGTCAAACTATTTTATAATGAAATATCAGAAAAATCCAACACTAAACTTCTCCTTCCACGGCCTTCCATCCCTTGGAAAGGGTAGTCAAGACACGGCACCCGTCCACGGTGACCTGAACCATGTCTTCAATCCTGACCCCGCCCAAACCCGGGATGTAAATCCCAGGCTCCACGGTGAAGACCATCCCTTCACGGATGCGCATCCGGTTCTTCGGAGCCACATGAGGCAGTTCGTGGACCTCCAAACCGATACCGTGTCCGGTTCCATGACCGAAATATTTACCAAAGCCCGCTTTTTGAATCATTTTTCTTGCTGTTGCATCAATTTCTGCCAGATATTTACCTGGTTTAATCGCACGAATCGCTTCATTTTGCGCATCGAGGACCGTCTCGAAGATCTTCCGTTTCTTGCCGGCGAACCGTTTCCCGATAAACAAGGTTCGAGTCATGTCGGAAAAATAACCGCCGCATTCCGCCCCGAAATCCACAACCACAAGATCCCCTTGCATCAACCTCTTTTCCGATGCCGTGCCGTGCGGCATGGCCGACCGCTCGCCTGATGAAACGATCAGGTCAAATGCAGCACGGGCTGCCCCCGCCCTGCGTATCAATCCCTCCATGGAAAGTGCGATCTCCCTTTCGGAGATGCCGGCACGAATCTTTTTTCTTACCGTTTTGAATGCCTCTTCCGCCCGGCGTACGGCCTTAAGGATCTTCCGGACCTCTGCTTCGGATTTGATCATCCTGATGGATTCCAGACCCGCTGTCACCGGAATGAGACGAATCGGGGAGATTTTTTTCCTTAATTCCTGGAAGGACTGAAACCTCAGATCTTCAGGTTCAAAACCGAGCCGGCCGATCCTTGTTTTTTTCAGCAGACGGAGGATCCGTTCCGGAACTTTCTCGTTCTTTTTAAGAACCTGGATATGGAAACCGGCGATTTCCTGCTCCGATTGGACGGCATATCGTGAATCGGTGATGAAATAATCATGAGAGGATGCGATCAGGATGACCCCGGCCGAACCTGTAAATCCTGAAAGGTATCGGACATTCTCCCTCTTGCTCACCAGAAAGGCATCCACCCGGTTTTTTTGAAGGAGTTCATGGACAGCATCCATTGACCTCTTCATGGATGACGTCCCCGGCTTTCAGAAACCAGGGTTACGGCTGCTCTCAACCCGAGAACATAACTTTCCCTGCCGAACCCCGAAATTTGTCCTTTTGCCACCGGCGCGATAAAAGAATGCCGGCGGAAGGGTTCCCTGGCATGGATATTGGAAAGATGAACCTCTACCGTAGGAATTTCCACGGCTGCGACGGCATCCCGGATAGCGATACTGGTGTGCGTGAATGCCGCCGGATTGATGACGATGGCCTGAAATGAACCGGGCGCCTGCTGGATCCAGTCAATGATCCTGGCCTCTTCATTGGATTGCCGGGTGGTCACCTGCACACCGAGAGATTTTGCGGTCTTCTTGAGATCCCGATCAATCTCCCGAAGGGTCAGCGTGCCGTAGATTTCCGCCTCGCGGGTCCCCAGAAGATTCAGATTGGGACCATGTATCACAAGAACCTTCATAAAAGCGTGTCCATTTTACTCGAATTCCGATGCCATGCGGGGCACCAGGATGCGTAATTTAAAACGGCCTTTACCGAGATTTCCGGTCCCGTTCAGAATCAAAGCCACAAAATATTCTTCGTTGATCTTGCGTGCAATGGCGGTCTTTTCCCTGTTGACCATCATCATTTCACCCATGGGCCCCGTGTCCATGGATAGGGCGGCACGATTCATTTCTTTGACAACGCCGGATAACTCGATGCCGATCAACTGAAGGTCCAGATTCTCGTCCCCGAGGTATTCTTCGACCGAAATGCCGTCCATCCCCATGATGACGGCCCCCAATGCGCCATCCACGGAACAGACGACCTCCTTCAGCAGTTCTTTGAACATCGCTTCTCCTTTTCGTCACGGATCCGTTCGAGCCAGTTTTCAAGATGGTGAATCACGGACGTCCTGGATACAGGCCATACTTCGGCCGGAGGATATTCTTCCTCCTTTTCCTCTGCGGTTTCACGCATAGGAGCCTGCATCATCGTTTTCTTCAGTTCATCCAATCTCTGCTGATAGGTCTGATTCCAAGGCTCATCTTGAAGTAAATTCTCATAAATTTCCACGGCTTTTTCATAGTGACCCTGCCGTGCATAAAGCTCTCCGAGAGTCGGGGTATGGATCTCCCCTCGATCCGTCTGATCATCGGATTTCCGACCGGAAGGCAAACCGGCGTCTTCATCACAGGGCTGCTCCATCACTCCAGGATCACGCCCCGGTTCTTCCACGGCCCTTTCTTGACTGATCATCTCGCCAAGGTAGCGGTCATCTTCCTGCAGGTCGTCAGTTTCTTCCGGCCGTTCGGAAAACCCTCCGCTCATGGAAACCGTTTCCGAGCCGTCATCCGGATGGGCAGCAGAAGATGCAGGCAGGACCGCCGGCCCTTCTTCGTCTTTGACCTCCTGAATGATGTCGACTTCCTCAAGGAAGGCATCATCCAGGTCCATGCCGGAGAAGTTCGAATCGGAATCCACAATCTCTATCTCAACATGGAGAGAAGAGATATCGATCTCTTCAGAACTCAGTCCGGATACCGGTTCTCCTTTTACAGAGGGTTCCTTCTGATCCGCTTTGCTTAAAAAAATATCCTTTTCTATTTTATTCTGGACCTCATCAAAAAAATCCGGGCCGTTTTGTTCCTGATTCTCTTTCACCATAAGGGTTCTTTCTTTGATAAAGCAAGGAGTTTTCACAAGAAAATTCATCTAACTAATTAAATAATAACAAAAAACTCTTAAAAGTCAAGGTTAAAATTTTTCTTGATTTTCATAAAAAGGAATGCTAAATTGTCATAATATTGTTGTTCAGAATACATCAGAATCCACGGAGAGAATCATGGAGCAAAGAAAAATTCTTATTGCAGATGACGACCACATCGAAAAAGAATCGTTGGCCACGATCCTCCATCGCGAGGGTTATGAAACCATCACGGCAGGGGACGGCAAGGAGGCATGGGAAAAGATACAGCAGTCTCCTCCGGACCTAGTGCTGACCGACCTGAAAATGCCTTATCTGAACGGGTTGGAACTCTTATCCGAAATCAAGGCCCATTATCCGGAAATCGAAGTCGTCATTATCACGGGTTATGCCACGGTGGAGTCGGCCATCAACGCCATGAAGGTGGGCGCCATAGATTACATCTCCAAGCCTTTTAATGTGGAAGAGGTAAAAATCATCATCAAAAAGACCTTGGAAAAAAAGGAACTCCAGGAAGAGAACATACAACTCCGCAAACAGTTGAAGGAGTATTATCAGTTCAAGAATATCATAGGGAGCAGTCACGCCATACAAGAGGTCGTGAGGATCCTGAAAAAGATCGTCAACGGCATGAGCCCTGTATTGATCACGGGCAAGGAAGGCAACGGCAAGGAACTTCTGGCTAAGAGCCTTCATTACAACAGTCCGAGAAAAGACCGGCCCTTTATCACCGTCAACTGCGGCGCTTTTCAGCAGGATCAGATGGAGCGGGAGATCTTCGGAGGCCCGAACGGAAAGGGGGTGCTCGAACAGGCCAACCATGGAACCCTTTTTATAGACGAAATAGAAAGCCTCCCCATTCCTCTCCAGGTCAGACTCCTGGAAAGTTTGAAGGATAACATGATCCGGGTCACGGAAAAGAATCAGCGGATCCCTCTCAACATCCGTTATATCACCGCAAGCACGGTAGACTTGGGGCGGGAGACCGAACTGGGAAATTTCCGGGAGGATCTCTACTACCGGCTTTCCGTCATACCCATATTTATCCCCCCCCTGCGGGACCGTAAAGAAGACATCCCTCTGCTTTTAAATCATTTCTTAAAGCAGTTGAACAAGGAGCATAACAAGAAAATCAGGTTCATCGATTCTGAGGCCATGGATGATCTCATGACCCACACCTGGCAGGGAAACGTCACCGAACTTTATAATGTGATTCAACGAGCCGTGATCCTGACCGAGGGCGAGGTGATTAACACGGATGTCTTCCCTGACCGCCTGAACGAGGTTCGGGAAGAAGAAGTCCTGGTCATTCCCAAAATCCCCAAACACGGGATCAACCTGAAAGAAGAAGTGGAAAAATTCGAGACCCAGCTGATCAATCATGCGCTCAAACGAACCAACGGCGCCATCACTTTGGCGTCTGAGATGTTGAAATTGAAGCGAACGACTCTTGTGGAAAAGACCAAACGGTTGAAGGATATCGCAGAGTATTAAAGAGCGGGAAAGCCTTTAATGAAAGGAAAGATAGATGAATGAACGCTGCCGACTGTCCGAGATCATAGGCGAAACACGGGGGATCAAACTCTCCCGGCGGTTGATCACCCAGGCCTATAAGACCGATACACCGGTTCTTCTGCAGGGAGAACCGGGTACAGGCAAAGATCTGATCAGCAAGATCATCCATGATAACAGCAGCCGGGCCGGCAAGCCCCTGATCACCATGAACTGTGCCGCCCTGGATGAGGCGGCCTTGCAAAGGAATCTTTTTCATGAAGAGGAAGGTTTCAAGAATGTTTTCCAGCAGGCCCAAGGCGGGACCCTTTTTCTGAAAGAGATCGATGCGCTCCCTCTGAATCTGCAGATTAAGTTCCTGAACAAAATCAAAAAGGATCTTTTCAAATCGACCAGCGCCCTCAATCACGTTGTGCCGCAAGCCCGGATCATGACCTCGACCGAAGACGAGTTGGAAAGACTCATCCGCAAGAAACGATTTCGGGAGGATCTATATTACCAGCTCAATGTCATTCACATCTACCTGCCCCCGCTTCGGAAAAGAATCAAGGACTTTCCTTTGCTGGCCGAATATTTTGTCCGGATGTTCAGTTCGAAACTGGATAGACATCCGCCCGAAATCTCAAAAGAGATCTATCCGATCCTTCGGTCTTATGAATGGATGGGGAACATCCAGGAGTTTGCCAACGCCATGGAATACGCTGTAAACATGGCCGGGGAAGGGAAGCTGATCTCGGCCGAAGAACTTCCACAGCATATCCTGGAATCCAAAGGGTACGACATAGCAAACGAAATCCTCTTCCCGCAAAAAGGCATTGATCTGAAGAACGCCGTCAAGAAATTTGAACGGAACCTGATCCTTCAGGCGCTGGAACAAACCGACGGAATCATCAGCAACGCCGCGGAGATCCTGCGTGTCAAGAGAACCACCCTCGTGGAAAAAATCAAGCGGGAAAAGATCAATTCGGAACGGTTCAAAAAACGTCGGCGCCTGCACAAGAGTCTGGAGAAAAAGAAGATCGTCAACTGATCAGGGTTTCTCTTGAAGAAAATCCCTGCATAAACGATTGAGGATTTTTCGAGCTATTTCGCTTTTCGGCAGGATATCGGTTTCTTCCACATGCCCTTTGCGGTCCAGGATGATCACCCGGTTCTGGTCGGAACCGAATCCGGTCCCATGGCCGCTGATATCATTGGCCACGAGCAGGTCAACCCCTTTCTCGTTCATCTTCCTTAGAGCCTCATCCATAGGATGACCGGTCTCTGCGGCAAAACCGACCAGGATCTGCCTGGTTCGCTGTTTTGAAAGCTCCTTGATAATATCCGGATTGGGCGCCAGCGCCAGGTTGAACGGCTCGGTCCCTCTCTTGATCTTTTCAGGATGGACGGATGCAGTCCTGAAATCTCCAACCGCTGCGGCCATCATCAAGATATCCGTATCCTGGAAATATCCCATAACCTGCTCCCGCATCTCCAGGGCCGTCTGAACCTGGACATAGTTCACCCCGGCAGGAGGGACAAGCATGGTCGGCCCGCTGACCAGTGTGACGGAAGCTCCCATGCGCCTGGCTTCCCGGGCAAGCGCATATCCCATCTTCCCCGATGAACGATTGCTGATGTAACGGACCGGATCGATCGGTTCTACGGTCGGACCTGCGGTAATCAGAACTTTTTTCCCTAAAAGAGGACCGGAGGAGACCAGAATCGTTTTAACCGTCCGGATGATCTCCTCTACCTCGGCCATTCTGCCGATCCCTTCTTCTCCGCAAGCCAGTTCCCCGACTCCCGGCTCCAGGATATGCGTGCCATACCCACGAAGAATCTCCATGTTCCTGACCACGGACGGGTTTTTGTACATTCTAACGTTCATAGCCGGAACGATCAGGATAGGGGCGTCCACGGCAAGAACCATGGTGGAGAGGAGATCATCAGCGATCCCACCGGCCATCTTTCCGATAAAATCGGCCGTGGCCGGTGCGATCAGCATCATCTGGATATCTGAAGCCAACTCGATGTGGGATAGGGGAGACCCTTCTCCGGTTTTGTACATCTCCGTCAATACAGGAGCCCCGGTAAGGGTTTGGAGGGTGAGAGGCGCAACAAAATGAGCGGCGTTTCGGGTCATGACCACCCGAACACTCATCCCCTGCTTGATCAGCCCCCGGACGAGGTACGGGGTCTTGTACGCTGCAATCCCTCCGGTGATCCCTACCAATATTCGCATGCCGCTCAACATCGGTTGAGACTCCTCATGAATCTTAGCGGCCCTATTCGTAAATACGGCGGCATTCGAGTGCCGTAGGGCGGGCTCATCGGCGTTCCGCTCCTTGCGGCGCACCAGAGGGGTACGCCTCAGTCGCGCGCGGGGATGAGACCGCCCTACGACCCTCTCGGTACGTTACCCTATTTACGAACAGGACCACTTAGTCCGGTTCTTTTGAGGTCTTGGCCCGGGCGGTTTCTTTTTCCTTTTCCTGTATCACCTTCACCTCGGCTTCCTCTTTTTCCCTTATCCGTTTCTCCAGGTCATCCCGGATTTTCGCGGTCTCTTCCGGACCGTAGTAGGAAACCTTGCCCGCTTTGATCTCTTCCAAAGCGATGCTGATGGGTTTTTTATAAGATGTCTCAATCAGAGGTTTTGCCCCCCGGATCAGCATCTTGGCCCTTTGTGCCGCAACCTGAGCCAGCCGGAATCTGCTGGTCTCGATCTTCTTCTCCAGAATCTCCAAAGGAGACAAAATTGCCATGCTTCCCTCCTCCTTGAAAAAAGTCCGCACTTCATCTATCCGGCCTTAGCCTCCTAAAAATTCCTTTTTGATCCAATGACGATCGACTCGATTCACAGAACGGCGTGAGGCCGTCAGGATGGCCCCGAGATCTTCAAGGGTCCGGTCGAAATCATCGTTGACCAGCAGATAGTCATATTTCTCGAACTGAGCGATTTCCTCCCGCGCCTTTTCCAGCCGTTTCTGAATCTCTTCCTCCGGATCGGAACGCCTGTTCCTAAGCCTTGCTTCGAGCTCGGAAAACGTGGGGGTGACCACAAACACAAAGACGGCATTGAGTTCCTTCAGGGACATCAATTTCCGCGCACCCTGCGCATCAATATCGAGAATGGCATCCGAGCCTTGTTGATGAATTTCGTCAAGCATGCTTTTGGACGTGCCGTACAGATGCCCATGGACGCGTGCCCACTCGATGAACTCCCCTTCACGCTTCATGCCTTCGAAGGTCTCTTCATCCACAAAGAAATAGTCACGGCCATGGATCTCTCCAGCCCGCGGGGGACGGGTTGTGTAGGAAACCGAATGCATAAGACGCGGGAACTTTTTAACCGCAGCCTGACAAAGGGAGGTCTTTCCAGCTCCGGAAGGCGCGGAAAGAACCAGCAAGATCCCCTTCCAGTTCACTCACATCTCCTTTTACCATCTCTGTTCGTGAAGACGATCCTGATTGAATGCCAAAGCATAAGAAGTATGAAGAGAGGCGAAGACTGCGATCCATTCGCACGCCCGGCATGGGGGCGTTCTGAACGGCTTTATTCTCCGCCTTTATCGACTTCAAACATCTCTTTTTCAGCCTTGGTGAAAAACCTCTGGCTGATGGTTTCAGCCTGGACGGCGGAAAGGATGACATGGTCACTATCCGTAACCAAGATGGCTCGGGTTCTCCGCCCCTGCGTGGCATCGATCAGTTTTCCTGATCCTTTCGCAACCTCTTTGAGCCTCTTCATAGGAGCAGAACTCGGGGTCACCACAGCGACAATCCGGTCTGCAACAACCACGTTACCATAACCGATGTTGATGAGATCTTTTGCCATAGGCGCATCTCCCTCTTTAGTTACGATCCGATATAGCCGGCTGTTTATTTATACCTTCCAGGCCGCCATTGCAAAACCTGGGTTATCATAAACAAAAAAAATCAATGTTGCAAGTTTATTCTACTTTTATTCCATTATTCCACATTTTGAATCTGTTCGCGTATTTGCTCCAATTCGCATTTGCATTCCACCACCCACTGACTCATCATAAGATCATTTCCTTTGGAACCGATGGTATTGACCTCCCGGTTCATTTCCTGCAGAAGAAATTCCAGCCGCCTTCCATGGGGCCCATCTCCATCCATGGCCGCATGAAACTGCTGGATGTGGCTCATCAGCCGGGTCAACTCCTCTTCGATATCGCTTCGATCCGCGAAGACCAGGACCTCCTGCAACAAACGCCCCTGGTCTATCGTGTCCTCAGGAAGGAACTCGTTCAGCCGTTTTAAAAGCCTCTCCCTGTACATCTCCACAACCTGAGGAGAGCGCTCCATAAACTTCCGGCACGTCCCCCCGATCACCCGCAGGGATTCTTTGATCCCCTCGGTGAGGTTCCCCCCTTCAAGAAGACGCATCCGATCCAGAGAGTCAAGCGCCGCGTCCAAGGATGGATGGACCGCCTCCCAGATTCCTTCGATATCCTGACTTTCCTCTTGAGACCTGAAGATCTCCCGGAATGCCGCAAGGTCCTTCAAGTCCGGATCCTGCCGTAACCCGTACCGATCCTTAAGACGATTGAGAAGCTGATAGACCTGATCCGACAGGGCTTCATCCAAAGAGAAAGTGAATGCCTCGCTCTTGCGGGGGTTTTCCGGGCTGCAACTGAGATCCAGCCGGCCTCGTTTAATTCTTTTTTTTATCTCTTCCCTGAATCGGCTCTCTAAGGATGCGAGATTTCGAGGTATTCTAAAAGAAACCTCTCCAAAACGGTGATTAACCGAGCGTAACTCAGTCACCCAGCCTTCAGACTCCCCCCTGCCGAACCCGGTCATGCTTTTAATCATCCGTTAACCTTTTCCCTTTGAATTTTTTGATTATAGACAGCATAGTGAAATTTGTCAAATTATATTTTGTTTTTTCAATAAAAACCCGCTTTTAATATGGATTTTATCCATTTCATCCCCAATGAAGGTCCTTCAATAGATTGGATCAGGACTCCCCTGCCGGACTTAGTGGTCCTATTCGTAAATACGGTCGCATTCGAGTGCCGTAGGGCGGCCTCATCTGCGTTCCGCTCCTTGCGGCGTACCACAGTGGGTACACCTCAGTCGCGCGCGGAGATGAGACCGCCCTACGACCCTCTCGGTACGTTACCATATTTACGAACAGGACCACTTAGGAGATTAATGTCTTTAAAGAGGATCGGCATCTGTGATATATTTTTTTTATGAATTCCATGGAACAATTCCAGCATTCCGTCAACCGCCACCACCGGTGGAACCTATCCATCGGCTGGCTGGACGGCATCTTCTTCGCCCTGGGCGGGAGCATGATCTCCCATATCACCGTGCTCCCCGTCTTTTTGAGGATGTTCACGGAGAGCAAACTGACCATCTCCGTGGTGCACTCGCTGACCATGATCGGCATCTTTGTCCCCCAGATTTTCTCCGCTCATTACATCGAATCCATGCCCATGAAGAAAGGGATGGTGATCCTTCTGGGGGGCATCATGCGCCTCCCCTGGCTGATCCTCGCCCTGATTCTTCCGATGATCGTGCAGCTTCCGTCCCCTTATCCTCTGGTCATCTTTTTTTCCCTATACCTGATATTCACCACAGGATGGGGGCTGATCATCCCCCCTTGGCTGGACATGATGGGAAGGATCATTCTTCCCAATAAACGCGGGATCTTCCTTGGAATCCGTTTCACCCTGGGGAGGGTCTTGTCTATTCCAGGCGCCATCCTCACCTTCTTTATCATTAAGGGATTCCCATTCCCATACAACTTCGCCCTCTGTTTCGCAACGGCCTTTATCATTCTGAATCTCTCCCTGTTTTTCTTTTCCCTGACACGAGAGATCCCCTACCCGGTCGTCAAGAAGAAGATCGCATTGTTCCCTTTTCTGAAGTCTCTGCCAGGCATCCTGCGGAGAGACACCAACTTCCTCTATTACAACATATCCTACACCTTGATCGCTTTTACGAATCTCTCCCTCTCGCTTTATTCAGTTTATGCCGTTGAACATTTTCATCTTCCCAGCAGCTATGCCGGCATTTTCACGGCACTGTTCTTGGGATCACAAGCACTGACCGGACTGCTCTGGGGCGCCATCGGCGACCGATACGGGCACAAACTCAGCATGGTCATATCAGCACTAATGAGCATCCTGGCCGCCCTCACGGCCCTGACCGCCCGCTCCCAAACCCTTTTTTATGCCGTCTTCCTCTTCGCCGGCGGCTATATCAGCGCCACCCTCATCTCCAACATGAACATCGTCCTGGAGTTCTGCCCCCCCGAAGAAAGGCCCCTTTATATCGGACTTTCCAACAGCTTTGCCGCTCCGGTCTTCGCGCTCTCCCCGATCATCGGGGGGATGATCGTGGATCACTTTTCCTATCAGACGGTCTTCATGGCCGCCGCATTGCTCACCGGGATCGGCCTCCTCGTTCTTGTTTTTCTGGTCAGGGATCCCCGTTTTTCGGCGCCCCAAGGGCCGGAGGGAGCGAACTCGTTCAGCGCACAAAAGCAATAACTTCAAGGAAAGGATCTGGACCTTCTGACATGCATCATCACGGCTGCCGACAGCTATGATGCCATGACCTCCGTAAGGATTTACAGGCAAGGTCTTATTCGATCCGGGTACGCTCCTGGTAATCGTCAATCAGCTTCCCGAGTCTGATCGTCTCGCTGTAAATGATGCGCAGAAATTCATCCCGGGTCGACTCGGATTCATCCTTATACTTCATGAGCAGTTCGGCATAGGAACGGATGGAGGTGAGAGGCGTTCTGAGATTGTGGGCTGCCCTGTTCAGGTCATCCGCCTTCTTCTTGTTCAGATCAACCAAGCGCCGGTTGGCTTGATCGAGTTCCTGGGTTCTCTCCTTGACTCTCTCCTCAAGCGACTGATTGAAGCTGTTCAATTCCTGGTTTCTCATCTCCAGCGCCCGGTAGGCGTTTTCGAGTTCCAGGAGTTTGTACTCGAGTTTGCTGACCAGCCTCTCGTTGTATTCCCGGTAATATTTGACTTCATCACCCAGGAGGGCATCATGATCGACGCCAGGCATCTCCCCTCCGCGCTCTTTTCTCTCCCTGAACACTTCCTTGATGATCTCCAGGAGACGTTTTGCGGGGATGGGACGGATGATATACCGTTCTGCTCCCAGATCCAGTCCGAACCGGATATCTTTGTTGTCCGCGTAGGTGGAGGTATAAAAGACAAAGGGAATATTCATCAGGGCGCCTGAAGTCTTGACCATGCGGCAGAATTGATAGCCGTCCATGCCCGGCATGAGAATGTCGGAAAGGATGATATCCACTGGATTGTCGGTTTCGAGAATCGTCATGGCATCTTTCCCGTCCACGGCCATCATCACATTCATGCCGGCGTGGGTCAGAACCTTGGCGCCCAGCCGGAGGTGCATGGGGTTGTCATCCACCAGCAGGACCTTCCTGCCTGCAAGCTCTTCATCCTTCATCAGAGTTTGATCTTCGTCGTAAGAAGTAAAACTGATTTCAGGATTGAGTATTCGTTCCACCTCCTCGATCAGCATGAGCCGTTGTATCGGTTTGGATAGGTATCCATGATATCCGGATTTGATAATCCGTTCCCTGTCTCTCTCCATCCCGCTTGCCGTTATCGCTATGGCAGGGACTTCGGTGAGTTCCGGAACCTCGTGGATCCGGTTCAAGGCATCGAAGCCGTCCATAACCGGCATGAGAAGATCCATGAGGATCAAGTCAGGCCTTTCAGAGGATGCCTTTTGAACGGCTTCCAATCCGTTTACCGCCTCGCTGACCACAAACCCCTCGGACTCCAGGATCTTCCGCACAAGGATCCTGCTCTTTTCGTCGTCATCCGCATAGAGGATCTTGTTCCGGACATTTCCCTGTTCCAATATCTCCGCTCCTATTCAGAAGACTCGACAAAGGCATCCCGGATCAGCTCTATTTCCCGGGTGCGGCCGGCGGCCCCGATCAGAACCGCCACCACATCAAAACGGCAGGTCATCCCCTGATCACCCCGGTCATTGAGAAAGGCATGAGCCATTCTGATCAGACGATGCTGCTTGCGCCGGTCCACGGCTTCCTGAGGAAGCCCGTAACCGTCGTTCGACCGGGTCTTGACCTCGATGAAGACCAGCGTATTCTCTTCTCTGGCGATAATATCGATCTCCCCTAAGGGGGTCCGGTAATTCGTAGTGAGAATCACATAGCCGTGTTTGCGAAGGTATCGTATCGCTTTTCTTTCACCGATTTTGCCGAGGATCAGATTGTGCATAGGAATTTTCATCATCTTCTAAAATCCGCGCAATACTCTCTGACCCTCCGGAACGTCTTCCTGTGGATCGGACTCGGACCGAATATCCGAATCTTCATGAGGTGCTCGGGAGTTCCGTATCCCTTGTGCCTCCTGAAATTGTATACCGGATAAGTCTCGTGATATTCATCCATGATCCGGTCGCGTGTGACCTTGGCGATCACTGAAGCAGCAGAAATGGATTGGGATCTTACGTCTCCTTTAACAATCCCGAGTTGAGGAATCGTGGATCTGATCTTAACCGCGTCAATCAGGAGGTAATCGGGTCCGGGGTTGAGATGAAAAACGGCGTCTTCCATGGCTCTTCGCGTGGCCTCCAGGATGTTGATGCGGTCAATGACGGTGGAATCAGAGATGCCTACGGCCAGACAAACCGCTTGTCTTTGGATTTCTTTGAAAAGAACTTCGCGTTCGGAAGGGGTTAATTGTTTGGAGTCGGTAAGATTCCGGATCCGGCATCCCTCGGGCAGCACCACAGCAGCGGCCACCACGGGCCCGGCCAGGGGGCCCCGGCCCGCTTCATCAATCCCGGCTACCAGACGGTATCCGGATCGGCGGGCCTCATTCTCGAAAAACAGGACGTCGGCTTCATGCTCCCGGATGAAGAGTCCGCCCCTGCCGGCAATCGGTTTCCCTTGCATGAGATGCCGTCTCCTTGGGTTGAAGCTCCCTGCAACAAGGCGCAGGAAATCTTTCAGATCTCAGGATCACACAGCATGAAAACGGGATCGCAAGGCCGGACCTCTATCTGGAAAAAACAAGGGAAGGCATGCCTCACTCTGAGGATTTCTCTTTGGGTTTTCCCTTTTCCTGTTTTTCCCTGGAGATTTCATGAAGCCTGGCAGCCTTGCCGGAAAGATCCCGGAGATAATGGAGTTTCGCCCTTCTCACTTTTCCCCTCTGCACCATCTCGATCCGATCAATGATGGGAGAATTGAGGGGGAAGACCCTCTCCACCCCGACCCCGTTGGAAATTTTCCGCACGGTCATGCACCTTCGTGCGCGGTTTCCTTTGAGCCCGACAACAACCCCTTCGAAGACCTGGATCCTTTCCTTTTTCCCTTCAATCACACGGACGTGTACCCTGACCGTGCTTCCTGGTTGAATGACAGGGAGATCCTCCTTCACGTCCCGTTTTTCCAGCATTTCCAAGATATTCACTCTAAGCTCTCCTTTTCAAACGTGTTCTTTCCTGTGCTTTTTATGGGATCTGACCGATCCCCGGCCAACCGATCGATCACGATGGAGACCGCGCTCCTCACTGAAAGATGGTTATACCCGTTTTGACCTCGAATAGGCTCCAAAACCTCATCCGCCTCGTCCAGGATATCATCCGTCAGCCCCCAGCCTGTGCCGAAGAGAAGCAGATAGGGCTCTTCTCCATCACGGATCTTGGTCCTGAGATCCGCAAACCCGATCGTCGGCTGAAAACGTCCGGCAGCCGTGATCACCACTCTCGGTGATCTTCCGCCGTTTTCTTCGCGCACCCGGTCAACCGCCTCCTTTAGGGTCCCGCAAAGCGCCATCAGACCGAAGGCCTCTTTGCGTGTGGCATTGTAGCCTGCGCCGAAACCCTCCTTCCAATGATGAACGATTCTCCGAACCAACGCCGCCTGGGAAGGGACCGGCTGGACCACAAAGAACCGGCTGACATGATAGGTCCTCGCCACCCTGGCGATATCATGCAGGTCAAGATTGGTGATGCAGGTCGTCACCACGTGACCTTGTTTATCATAAACCGGATAATGGAGCAGCGCAATATATAAGTTCATGGCCGGAATCTTCCACCCACTGCCCGCTTCTTTATGTCCCTATACAGGCTCGGCTCCCCCGTCATCCCCTCTTCGGATTCTCTCCAGCATCTCCAGATCCTCCCCGGTCAGCCCGGCTCGCTCCAGGAGATCCGGCCGGTTTCGGAATGTCTTCTCCAGGGCCTTGAACCTTTGGAACCGGCGGATCCTTTCATGGTGCCCCGAGAGGATCACCTCCGGAACCTGCATCCCCCGGTAGGATTCAGGCCTGGTGTACTGGGGATGTTTCAGGATGCCTTGAGAGAAGGAATCCGTGTTCACCGATCTTTCATCTCCCACCACCCCGGGAAGGCAGCGGGAAACCGCGTCCAGGACCACCAATGCCGCCAGTTCCCCCCCGGAAATCACATAATCTCCGATGGAGATCTCATCGTCCACCAGGTGTTCCGTCACCCGAGCGTCCACCCCTTCATACCGGCCGCAGATCAGCGTCACCGCTCTCGATCCTTGGGATAACGATCTGGCCGCCTCCTGGTCAAAGGGTCTTCCCTGAGGCGACATCAGGATCAGCCGGGTCTCCGGGCTCAAGTCCCGTATCCGGTCAACCGCCAGGAAAAGCGGCTCAGGCTTCATGACCATCCCGGCGCCTCCGCCGTAAGGGTAATCATCTACGGTACGGCGCTTGTCCTCCGTATAGTCCCGGAGCTGATGGATCCGGACGGTGATCTTTCCATCCTCCAGCGCCCTCCCCAGGATTCCTGAATGGATATAAACCGAAATGATCTCCGGAAAGAGCGTGAGCACGTCCCAGACAAAATTACTCAAGGAGTCCCTCCACCTCGTGGACGATCAGCCTTTGGTTTTCAAGGTCTATCTTCCGGATCACCTCCCGAATGGCGGGAATCAGGACTTCCCTTGCCTCTCCCCTGACCACATAGACATCGTTGCTTCCGGTCTCCAGGATATCCTCCACCCGGCCAAGATATTCCTCCCGGTCGGTATAGACGGAAAGACCGATGACGTCCGAATAATAATACCTCCCCTCCGGCAGGCGCACGGCCTCTGCCCGATGGATGAGGATCCGGGACCGCATGAAAGGCGCCACATGTTCCGGCGTGTCCTTCCCTTCAAAATGAAGGATCACCCGGTCCTGCTGGAATCGGACCCGGTCAATCCGGACGGGGTGTCTCTCCCCTGCTGAATCCTCGATGACCACATCATGCAGGTCTAAAAACCGCTTCGGGGAATCGGTCAGGGGAAAGACCTTGACCTCTCCCTGGATACCGTGCTTGCGAAAAATGATCCCGACTTCGATCCACTCGACCATGATATCATGACAACAGCATGGCGCCTCTACTCGATGATTTCGAGGACGCAGCGCTTGCCCAACTTGGTTCCGGCGGCATTCAGGATGGTCCTGAGCGACCTCGCCGTCCTCCCCTGTTTGCCGATCACCTTTCCCAAATCCTCCTGGGCAACCTTCAGTTCAATGACCGTTGTCTTCTCTCCTTGAAGTTCTTGTACTGCCACGGATTCAGGATGATCCACCAGCGCCTTCACCACATATAGGATGAGATCTCTCATATTCCGTTACCCCCACACTTGAGCCGTACTGAAACCGGGCGTTTAAGCCTTCATGCAGTCTTTAAGTATTTCCGCCAGACCCCTGATTTCTTCAGGAATTTTTTCACCGTTTCCGTAGGTTGTGCGCCGGACTCCAGCCACTTAAGAACGGCTTCTTCCTTGAGTTTGATCACGGAAGGATTTTTGCCGGGATCATAGGTCCCGACCTGTTCAATGAACTGACCATCTCTTGCCTTGCGTGAGTCCATCACCACAATCCTGTAATAGGGGAATTTTTTTGCGCCGAAACGACTCAGTCGTATGGAAACAGCCATGTCTTCACCTCCCTTTCATGAAACCCATCAACGTTTGATCTTCCGCTTCTTTTTTAACTTGTTCCTAAACCGTCCGCCGCCCATCATGTCCAACGGATTCCCCTGGCCCATTCCCGGATACCCTGACGGCATGGCCGGAGTCCCACCATTCCCGAAGAGACGGAACATCTTCTGCATCTTTGCAAACTGCTGCAGGAGGCGGTTGATTTCCTGCACCGTGGTCCCGCTCCCACGGGCGATCCGTTTGCGGCGGCTTCCGTTGATCATCTGATAGGATCCCCGTTCATCGGGTGTCATGGAACCGATGATCGCCTCGATACGAGTCAGTTCCTTCTCATCGGGTTTCGCCGAATTCAGTTCCTTGATTCTCCCGAATCCCGGAATCAGCTTGATGAGCTGTTCCAGAGATCCCATCTTCCTGATTTTTTTTAACTGATCCAGAAAATCGTTCAGGGTAAACTGTTGTTTCCGGATCTTTTGCTCCAGCTTACCGGCCTGTTCCTCGTCGTAGGATTCCTGGGCCTTCTCGACAAGGGTCAATAGGTCCCCCATTCCGAGAATCCTGGAAACCATCCGTTCCGGGTGGAAAACCTCAATTTGTTCCAGCTTCTCTCCGGTCCCCACAAACTTGATCGGTTTCCGGGTCACATAGTTGATGGAAAGGGCCGCACCGCCTCTCGCATCCCCGTCCAGCTTGGTCAGGATCACCCCGGTGATATCGAGACGCTCATTAAAGCGCTGTGAAGTATGGACGGCATCCTGGCCGGTCATGGCATCAGCCACGAAAAGGATTTCATCAGGGGCCGTCTCTTGCTTGATCCGGTCCAACTCTTCCATCAAGGCTTCATCGATATGGAGCCGTCCGGCCGTATCTAAAAAGAGGATATCGAACCCCTGGGATTCGGCCCTTTTTTTGGCCTCTTTGCAGATGGCCACCGGGTCCTGACTCTCGGAACTGTGGACCGGGATCCCCAACTGTTCTCCGAGAACCTGGAGTTGCAGAATGGCTGCAGGCCGCTGGACATCCGCTGCGGCCATCAGCGGACGATGCCCCTTGTTCTTGTACATCCTGGCCAGTTTGCCTATGGTCGTGGTCTTTCCGGACCCTTGAAGGCCCGCGACCATCACCACTGTGGGAGGCCTTGAAGAAAGCTTCATCCCGCTTTCTTTGGATCCCATCATAGCCGTCAGTTCCTGCTGGACGATCTGGATAAACTGCTGGCCGGGATTCAGACGCTGGTGAACCTCGATATTCAAAGAGCGTTCCTGAATACGCTCAAGAAGGTCCCGGACCACCTTGTAGTTGACGTCCGCTTCCAGCAGGGCCATCTTCACGTCATTGAGCGCCTGCTGGATATTCTCCGCAGAGAGTCTCCCTTTCCCCGTGATGTTCCTGAAGATCGAGTTCAGTTTATCAGTCAGCGTATCAAACACGGAACATACTCCTACACCAACCCGTAAATCCTGTTTTTTTCGGTTAATTTCAATAAACCATACAGGATTCCGATAGGAATTAAAGATACTAATATTATTTTTTTTTCTTTTGTCTGTCAAGATAATAATGGGATAATAATGGGGATAATAGCAATGTCCCAAATCCACCATCAAGCAGTATAAAGTTCCAATCTTTAATAAGCATTTTATCCAATCTTCCACCGCCTTATTAACTTCTCAATCTCCACGGCAAAGAATACCCCGGATGACAATGCAATCGTAAATATCAGTTCATTCAGGGTCAACGGTTCTGTCTTAAATATCGGGTTTAAAAAAGGTGCGTACAACGTGACCATCTGAAGGGCAAAGGTCAATGCGACTGCGCCAAGGAGGTATCGGTTAGATAACAACCCTATCTTAAACAGAGACTCTTTTTCCGATCGTATGGCAAGAACATGCCCGAGCTGGGTCAGACAGAGCACGGTAAATACCATGGTCTGCCAGTGAGCATGCTCTGTATTGATGGACCAGGCCTGAACAAAAAGGACGATGCCGGCCATCAAGAGGCCTACCCATATCGCATGGGCGCCGAGACCGTGGCTAAAGATGCTCTCTTTGGGATGCCGCGGCGGTCTGCTCATGACATCGCCCTCGGCAGGCTCCGCGGACAGGGCGAGGGCGGGAAGCCCGTCTGTCACCAGATTGATCCAGAGTAAATGGATCGGAAGAAGCGGGATCGGAAGGCCGGCCAGCGGCGCAAGGAAGAGGGTCCATATCTCTCCCGAATTCGTTGTGAGGAGATACTTGATGAATTTTCTGATATTATCATAGATCTTTCTCCCCTCCCTCACCGCCTTTACGATGGTGGAAAAATTGTCGTCCAGGAGGATCATGTGGGCGGCTTCTTTTGATACGTCCGTTCCGGTGATGCCCATGGCAACGCCGATGTCCGCCCTCTTTAATGCCGGCGCGTCGTTTACCCCGTCCCCGGTCATGGCGACAAACTGGCCTTTGTCCTGGAGAGCTTTTACTATTTTCAGTTTTTGCTCGGGGGCGACCCGCGCGTACACCCGGATATGCTCGACCCGTTCCTCGAATTCCTCTAATGATAACTTCTCCAGCTCTTGTCCGGTCATGAGCGCTTTTGAATCATCGTCTACGATGCCCAGACGCTGGGCTATTACCCGCGCGGTGATGGGATGGTCGCCGGTTATCATGACAGGCTTTATCCCCGCTGCCTTGCACAGGGCAACCGCTTCCCCGGCTTCTTCCCGGGGCGGGTCCAGCATGCCGGTAAGGCCGATGATCGTCAGGCCGGTCTCAACATTCCCTGAGGACATATCATCAGGCAGGGCGTCCCACGTTCTCATTGCAATACAGAGGACCCTCAGGCCGTCCGCCGCCATCCGTTCATTAATCCTGCTTATCTCTTCACTATCAACGGCCCTTAATCCTCCCGATGTTAATATATTGTCCGACTGGTCTATCAGAACATCTATTGCCCCCTTGGTAAAGGAGATGAATCCCCCCTCGCCCCCCTTTGAGAAAGGGTGGGTGTGGGGGATTTTATGGAACGTCGTCATACATTTTCTTGCAGAATCGAACGGTATTTCCGTTACTCTCGGGAAGTCGTTTTCCAGTTCTTTTTTCTCAAAACCCTGTTTCTTTGCCATGTCATAGAGTGCAATTTCCGTAGGGTCTCCTATGACAGAGCCATCAGCGCCCGTCTGCGCGTCATTACTTAAGGCAAGGGCATTCAATAGATGGTGGAGGGGTGAATGGCCGGCCTGACGTTTCGCTTTAACAAATTCCATCTCGGCACTCCGAAGTATTTTACCATCAAGATAGATCTCTTCAACGGTCATCTTATTCAGCGTGAGCGTTCCTGTTTTATCAGAACAGATATACGTCACAGAACCGAGGGTCTCTACAGCAGGCAGTTTTTTTATTAGGGCATGTTGCATGATCAGCTTCTTTGCCCCCAGCGCAAGGGATATGGTTATGACCGCGGGAAGCGCTTCAGGGATCGCGGCCACTGCCAGAGAGATCGCTGTGAGGAGCATGAGCATGGGCGGCTCTCCCCTCAGAATGCCGATGACGAGAACAATGGCGCATATAGCAAGCACGGCAAGCGCGAGTTTCCGGCCGAACACGGCAAGCCTTTTTTGAAGGGGCGTCTTTACCTCCTCCTCTTCCTGAAGCATTGCGGCAATCCTGCCAAGTTCCGTATCCATGCCGGTCCCCGTGATAACGCCGACACCGCGGCCGGAGGTCACAAACGTGCCTTTGTACGCCATGTTTTTTCTGTCGCCCAGGGGCAGGTGTTCGTCGTGTAGTTCCTTTGTTGTTTTTTCAACCGGCACGGATTCGCCCGTTAGGGCGGCCTCTTCGACCTTAAAAAGAGCTGCTTCGATCATGCGCATATCAGCGGGGACGATCTTCCCCGCCTCAAGCAGAACGACATCGCCCGGCACAAGCCGGGACGCTGAGATGGTTTCCGGCATACCGTTCCTCATCACCGTTGCGGATGGCGCTGCCATCTTCTTAAGGGCCGTCATGGCCTTTTCCGCCCTGTATTCCTGGATAAACCCGACAGCCGCGTTCAGGACAACAATGACAATGATGGCAATGGTGTCCGACACCTCGCCGATAAACCCTGAAATAAAAGCGGCGGCAATGAGGACAAGGATCATGAAGTCCTTGAACTGGTCAAGGAACATCATGAAAGGGGTCTTTTTCTTTTTCTCTGTTAATTCGTTCGGGCCGTGCTCCAGGAGCAGTTTTTGTGCATGTGCCGCGGAAATGCCCTGGAGAGACGACCCGAGTTCCGCCATGACGTCTTCGATGTTCTTTTGATGCCAGCGCATAGTTATCCTGATCCTTTCCTCTCCACGAGTACTCGATTAAAAAGTTTACCGCATGCTATACAGCAGCACAAAATTGACCATAAACACGAACACTATCATGACGGAATCCCACGCCAAAAGCATAGGTTTTTTCTCCGCGCGATAGGTCAGTCCGATCACTGCGATGGCCGTCATCATGACGGCGGAGAGGGCAGAGATGGTGTGATTTTGATTGACAAAGGAAAGCAGGGGGCCGTTGACATAGAGAATATCGTCAATGCCGAGGATGAGAATGTTAAAGATGTTGCTTCCGAACAGATTGCCGATCGCAAGGTCCACGGCCCCCATTTTCACCGCTGCCGATGAGACCACCACCTCGGGAAGGGATGTGGACATCGCAATGAAGATATTGCCTACGAAACTCTGCCCCAGGCCGGTCGATTCCGCTATCCCTTCGCCGATCTTCGGCAGGAACATAGCGGCAACGATGACGATAGCGGCATTGACCGCGTAATTGATAACAGCGGTTCTCGTCGGGATGTTTCCATATTGAAGTACAGCCACGTTATTGATATACAGGATGATCTGTTTTTTTTCGTAGAAATAGACCATTCTCATGGCGAAAAAATAGATGCCGATGAACACCAGACTGTAAACGCCGATCCAGCCCAGCGAAAACGCGTGGTTTGCGAAGAAAAGACTCAACGCAACAGCACCCAGGAGAAGTATCCCAAACGCGGCGGCGAGGGCATGGCCCTGGTGCGCTTTTGCGGATATCGGCATCGGCCTATACACCGCGTCCAGGACAGCAAGGATCAGCATATTAAAGACGCAGCTTCCCAGCACATCACCGACCGCAATATCCGGGACCCCTGCGTAGGTGACCGAGCTTATCCCGGTCACCAGCTCCGGCAGCGAGGTGACGGTTGCCATAAGCACAACGCCGATCCAGGTCCTCCCCATCCCGGTCTTTTCAGCGATGATGTCGCCGTACCGGGAAAGCCTTGTGCCTGCATAGACAATTGCCGCTGTGCAGAGGATAAACGCAATCCAGAGAAGCATGATTATCTTCCTTTAAATACCGTGGTTCATTCCGACTGGACCACCCCGCAGCAAACTGAGCGGTATCTGATCATTAACGTCTCTCCTCCTTAGGATCGGAGGGGATTAAGGGGAGGGTGAAGCATCCGGCATTTTTCATTTTACCCCCACCCCTGACTAAATCATTCAAGAGCAGGCTAAGCGGTAATCCCGCTATTTATTTTTTAAACACGTTGAAAAGCTTATTAAGTCCGGTCTTGTCCATCTTCGCCACCTGTTCCATCTCTCCGGCATCGAGCCAGACGCCGGCACACTCGGAACATTTGTCGATCTTTATTTCCTTGTAGTCGATTTCGATCAGTTCCATCCCGCACTTCGGACACATCATATAGTGCAGTTCTTTCCGTTTTTTCTTTTCTTCCGCCGCAAGCCGCTTGTGTTTTTCCTCCTCGATCTTCTTCTTGCCCTCAAATTCCATTCTCGCAAAATACTCTGCTTCTTTTTCACTTGGTCTCATTTGAATTACCCCCTTCTTTTGTTTTTTGGAATTTACTTTTATTGGAATGTTAAACAGTTACGACCGACTTTAACATGATTCTGCTGCTAATAATGAAGTTCTTCAGGAAAGCGCTTCTCTGAAAAGGCGGATCGTTTCCTTGTAATTTTTCGTCTCGAAGATGGCCGAACCGGCCACCAGGATATCGGCTCCGGCCTGAGCGATTTTTCCGGCATTTTCGATCTTGACCCCTCCGTCCACTTCGATGGCCGTATTCCGTCCGTGAGCCTTGATCATCTCTTTGAGACGGGAGATCTTGGGGAGGACCGCCTCAATAAAACTCTGCCCGCCGAAACCTGGGTTGACCGACATGATCAGGACCTGATCCAGATCCTTTAAAACATACTCTAATACATGGATCGGCTGATGAGGATTCAAGGCCGCTCCCGCCTGTATCTTGAGATCCTTGATCTGCTGGATGGTCCGGTGCAGATGGATGCAGGCCTCGGCGTGGACGGTCAGGATATCCGCACCGGCCTTGACAAATTCCAGGATGTATTTCGAGGGGTCTGAGATCATCAGGTGGACGTCCAGGGGGAGGCGCGTCACCGCACGGATCGCCTTGACCACCGGAGGACCGATGGTGATATTCGGGACGAAGTGCCCGTCCATGACATCCACATGAATAAAGTCCGCCCCGGCTTCTTCCACGGCCCGGATCTCTTCCCCGAGCCTCACGAAATCCGCTGAAAGAATCGAGGGCGCTATTTTGACCATGGTCGGCGCCTATTCAATAGTGGGTTGAAAAACTTGAGTTCGAGACAATGTAACGAATATCACTCTGCATGTCAAGCTGGTTTGACGATGGGTCCGTTTCGAAAACCTCAATAAACTCCATATCATCTTTTGTCCCCGAAACCCTATGCCGGACAGCCCTTCAGAGATTCATATCCTGATAAGCCATGAGCCGGCTGAAATCAAAGAGCGCGCCCATGGCCAGATTCTCCGTATGAATGCCTGACTCCTCGACCGCTGCCAGTGGATTGAGGCCGCCGGCCACAATGATGCCGGCCCGTCCTTCCACCACCGGGATATCGAGCAGCGGCTGGTTGGGCTTTCCTGCCATCAGGACGGCGCCCAATCCGATACCTTCGAGCTGCCTGACAAGCCTTCGGATCTCAGGGAGGGCCACGGCCGGAATCTCCCTGAAGCTCGCCCCGATCAGGCCGCGTCCCGTGCGGACGGCATCAAGAACGCTGGTCATATGCCCTTTGATAAAGATCTCCAAAGGATCCAGCGAGGAACCGTCATAATGAATAATCTGTGTAAATCTGTGCGGCTCGCCTTGATAGATATCGAGGAGCCCTCCGAACTTTGAAACCACGGGAATGCCCGCATGGATGAAGATGCCGTTCAAGGTCACACTGCAGATCGTGCCGATAGCGGTTTTCCCTTCAGGAACGAAAAAATCACCCATCGGCGTCCCAGGGCCGGAAATGGTGATGTATTGCCCCATCCCCAGTCTCTTTTCAAAAACCGGGGTCATGATTTTTAACGCATCTTTTATGAACCGGGTATCGATCAGGGAAATATTCAACAAGACCGGACCGGATTTCTTTTTGATAGAAAAATTCATCCTGTAAGAAAGAGCGTCTATTTTAGAGGAAATCAACCCCACCTTATCAACCACCAGAGCATTTTGCAACTCCTCTTCACCCTTAGCCGTGATCTTCCGTCCCAGTCTTTCGGATCTCTTGCATGTCAGGCCCAACTGATCGGTCAGCGCCAGGTAATGACGTACCGTCCTGTGGCTGAGATTGATCCCGAAAGACTGAAGGGTCTCCGCAAGATGGGTGCTCCCCAGCGGTCGTCTTGCGTTATTAAGGGCCTTAAGGATGGCCACGATTTTTCGTTCTTTATTGATATCCATCTCGCGTAAAACCCTGAATGGTCTGTCATCCATTCACTTCCCAGCCTGACCCAAGAGCGGTAAAATGTAGGATCAGTGCTTGAAAATGAACTTCTTATAAACACCGGCATCATCAACAGGCCGAGATTAGGAAATCTTACCATAAGAACCCGCGTAGATCAAGATTTTAACGGCAATATTGCCTATATTTTTAAAACGTCTGTTTTAGGGCATATTGTAGAATCAGGCGCATTTTTTGTTTCATACAATTATTAAATCTGGTTCTTCTCCCATATAGCGGGTAAAAAGGGTTCGAGGGTTGAAGATCCATAGGGTTCCAGGGGTCGAGGGGTCAAGGGTTCAAGTGAAGTGCTAAAAACATAAAGAGCCGAGGGCCATAGGGTTATACTTCGCGTGTCCTGCTTTTTATATAATTGCCCTCTGCTAAGGCTAATACACTAAGGCATCTTGGGTTCAAGGGTTCCAGTGTTTTTCTCTGGAGATTTTGCTTGCGTTTAAGTATTTCACTTGAATCCTTGACCCCTGGAATCCTTGACCCCTTATTACCCACTAAATGGGAGGAGAACCAAGTTTATTAAAGTTTTTTGTTGACAGACCTTTTCCTCATGATTATAATATTAAAAATTAATCGGTCATGATATGCCGGTAAATAAAAGGGCGCTGACTGGGCTATAATCATAAAATAACTTCCTCGTCAGGGGCATAACCTCCCATAAGCAATCACCATTGACCTCCGAATTATAGATGACGCGCTGATGGATGCAGGTTGATCGGGGGATTTTATCCAGCCAGAAGCCTCGTTACCATCTGTATGATGATCAGAAGAAAAAGGGCGGAGAGATGTGCCGTTTAAGCGCAATGACATGCCGAGATTATTTCTCCCCCATGGAGAATATCCTGGCCCTGGAAACCATGAAGGAAGGCCACGACGGGTCCGGCCTGGGACTGTTGCTCAAAGACCTGGGCGGGGCTTTCAAGGACATGAAGGGATACCCTATTCTCTCCGGAATCTGTTCCAATCATGGGCTGGAGATCTTGGACCAGTATATGAAGGCACGGGGGTTCAATGAACTCATGGCCTGGGAGCCTGAAATCCGCAGGGTTCCCGGTTCAGAGATCCAAAGACGGGACCACTATTTTGCCAAGGTCTATGACTATCCTCTGGATGTGCGGGAGGCCCCCATGCCGGGAAAAGAGGATCTGCTCATGAAGACCCGCATCGCCCTGCGGAGCAGAGGAGAAAGAGATGAATCGATTTTTGTCTTCTCTTTCTATCCGGATATCATCACGATCAAAGAAGTTGGAGACCCTTTGCATCTGGGAGAGTTTTTCAGTCTGGACCGAGACGAGCTTAAAGCCAAAATCATCTTTGCGCAGGGCCGGCAGAATACGAATTATGCGATCTACCTCTATGCCTGCCATCCCTTTTTCATCCAGGGATACGGCACCATGACCAACGGGGAGAACACGGCCTTTGTCCCCATCCGTGAATTCCTGACAAGCCGGGGCTTCCCGGGTTATATGGGTTACAACAGCGACAGTGAGGTTTTAACCCACATCCTTCACTACTGCCACAGACAGTTGAAATATCCGCTGATCTATTACAAGGATGTGATCACACCGCTCAAAAATGCTGAGATCAACGGCCGCCCGGACGGCAAGGCCCTCCGTCTCATCAGGAATTCGCTTCGCCCGCTCTGCATCGACGGGCCGAACTGTGTGATCGGATTCACTCCTGACGGCACGGTCTTCATGACCCAGGATTCCAAGAAACTCAGGCCGGGCGTGGTCGGAGGCGCACCGGGAAAGTTTGCGCTCATGTCTGAAGAATGCGGACTGGACAAGGCCATCCCGGACCGGGACAAGAGCGTGGATTTCGCCCCCATGAAATATGACATGGCCATGGTCACGCCCGATGCCAAGGAGTTAAAAAAATGGAACCAGCTGAACGTTTAGATCAAAATCACCAACTCTCTCTCAAAGAGTTTCCCTATATCATCCGGTGGCGGGAAGACCGCTGCACCCGCTGCGGCCGCTGTACGGCCGTCTGCCCCGTCAATGCCATTGAACCTTCGGTCTTTTCCCAGCGGCTGGTGCAGTCAGAGGGAAGCACCCCCTTCCCCGCCGTGGTTCGAAGGATCACGCACGGAATCCGGCAGGTCACGGATATGGAAAGGCACTGCACCGGATGCAGCGCCTGCGCCCTGGTCTGTCCGAACGTCGCGATCGAACCGGAATACAACCCGCATCACAAGTTCCTTTTTTACAAGAACAAGGGGGGCGTTCCCTACAAGAGGGGCGGCCGGAGAAACGATCCAAGCCCATCCACCGTGGACCAATTGAAATTCACCCGGATCTCCATGCTCACGGACCCGGCGCTGGATGCCGGACGCCACGAATTCCACATCCGAACCCTCCTCGGAAGGAACCTTCCACCGGAAAAGCTCCCTCTGGAGGTCGAAGACGGTCTTCTTGCGGTCAAGAAGGATTCCGGATTCATCCCGCCGGTCAGGGAGATCTATCCGATTCGTATTGCAAGCATGTCCGTAGGCGCCCTCTCCCCGCACATGTGGGAAGGGCTGGCCATGGGGGTTGCTTACCTCAATGAAGTGGAAGGGCTTCCTGTGGTCATGTGCACCGGCGAAGGAGGCATACCGCCCAGGCTCCTGACCTCTCGTTTTGTGAAATATTTTATCATTCAGATCGCATCGGGTTATTTCGGCTGGGACGAGATCATCCATGCCATTCCGAAGATGGTGGAAGATCCCGCGGCTATCGAGATCAAATACGGCCAGGGCGCAAAACCCGGAGACGGCGGCCTGCTCATGGCCTACAAGGTTCTCAAACTCATCGCAAAGATCCGGGGCGTGCCTGAATACGTGGATCTCGCGTCTCCGCCCACCCACCAGACCCAGTATTCCATCGAGGAGGCCGTGGCCAAGATGATCCAATCCATGTCCATGGCCTGGGGGTTCCGTGTCCCGGTCTATCCCAAGATCTCCGGGACCAAGACGGCCAGGGCGGTCCTCAACAATCTGGCAAGAAATCCCTATGCGGCGGCCCTCTGCATCGACGGCGAAGACGGGGGGACCGGCGCGGCCTACAATATCTCCATGGACAAGATGGGTCACCCGATCGCATCCAACATCCGGGACTGCTACCTCGACCTGGTTAAACAGGGGAAACAGAACGAACTCCCCCTGATCGCCGCAGGCGGCATGGGAAAGACCGGCAGCCTCGCGGCCAATGCCGCGGCCATGATCATGCTGGGAGCCTCGGCCGTGGACATCGGGAAATATATCATGCAGGCCGCGGCCGGCTGCCTTGGGAATGAATACAACCGCTGCAACCTCTGCAATACGGGACGGTGTCCCAGGGGGATCACCACGCAGGATCCCAAACTCTACAGGCGGCTCGACCCGGATAAGGTTGCGGAACGGGTGGTGGAGGTCTTCAAGTCCGCGGACGTGGAACTCAAGAAGATCTTTGCACCCATGGGGCGCAGCACTCAGCTCCCCATCGGCATGTCAGACGGCCTGGGTGTTGCGGACAAGGAGATCGCCGAACGGCTGAATATCAGCTACGTCTGTTGAGAAAAAAGTGGATTATCTCCAAAAGAGTGGGTGAAAACATCAGGGGTCCAGGGGTCAAGGATTCCAGGGGTCAAGTGAAGTGTTAAAATCATAAGGGGCCGAGGATTATAGGGTCCAAGGGTTCCAGTGTTTTTCTCTGAAGATTTTGCTTGCGTTTCAGTATCTCACTTGAACCCTTGATCCCTCGACCCCTGGAACCCTATGGATCTTCAACCCTTGACCCCTTTTTACCCACTAGATGGGAGAAGAACCAAAAAAGCAGACGGAATACAGCAGACAGCCTACAGGGAAAAAAATGATCGTTCGCTTTGGGTCTGCGACAAATTTATGGGTAACCATTTCTCTAAGAGCGTCATTCCCCGACTTGATCGGGGAATCCAGACAATTAAGGAACTGGATTGTCCGGTCAAGCCTGTCCTACGACTTGATCGGGGGACCGGACAATGACAACCATATGTAATCCTGATGTGTACCCACAAATTTGTCGCACACTCGTTCGCTTTTCTGATTGCTGACCGCTGAAAGCTTTTTTGTGAGAAGACAATGATCATTCATGGAAACATAAAAGGCAAGAGAGTCTCTTCCCGTGAACTCGAGGAACAAATCCAGAAAGCGGTCCGGGACGGACAAAGGGCGCTCTCCATCCGGGCGGACGGGCAGCACGGCATCGGCGGCCGCATCTGGCCCACCGGGCAGAAGGTCCGAATCACGGTGGAAGGTCCCGTGGGACAGCGTCTCGGAGGCATGGGCATGGACGGCGCCGAGATCATCGTAAAGGGAAGCGCCTCCGATGACGTGGGCTGGATCAACTGCGGGGCCAGGATTACGGTTCTTGGGGATGTGACCAACGGCGCCCACAATGCCGGCGCCCAGGGACTCCTCTATGTCCAGGGAGGAGGCGGCGCCCGTTGCGATACCATGACCAAGGCCAACCCTCGGTTTGAACCGTTGCAATCCTGGTACTTCCGGGATGTAGGGGACTCTTTCGCAGAGTTCAAAGCAGGGGGCATCGCGGTGGTCTGCGGTGTGCATCCCAAAAATCCCGATAACATTCTCGGTTACCGTCCCTGTGTCGGGATGGTCGGAGGAAGCATCTACTTCCGGGGCCCCATTCAGGGATACAGTGAATCAGACGTCAAGTGCGTTGATCTCACCCCCCAGGACTGGGACTGGCTGTGCAAGAACATCAAGCCGTACCTCAAGGCCATCGACCGGATGCCCTACCTTGGAGAATTGACCCGATCTCCCAAGGACTGGAAGAAACTCATCGCCTATACCCCGGCGGAAAAGGCCGAGCGCAAAGGAATGAAGATATCCACCACGGCGTTTAGGGCCCAAACCTGGGAGCCCACCGTGGGTAAAGGGGGCATCTTCGGCGAATATCTGGATCACGATCAGACCCTTCTCCCCTATATTACAACCGGTGAGAATCGGCGGTTCCGCCCTGTCTGGAACCATCAGAAATATCTGCCCCCCTGTGCCTATGCCTGTCCTTCACGGATCCCCTCCCACAGGCGGGCCTCCCTGATCCGTCAGAACAAGCTGCAGGAGGCCCTTGAACTGGCGCTTCAGTACAGTCCCTTCCCTGCCAGTGTCTGCGGCCAGATCTGCCCGAACCTTTGTATGGATGCCTGCACCCGGGGAAGGCTGGACAAACCCCTGGATATCAAAAACCTCGGAGCATTGAGCCTGGATCTCCCCGCGCCCAAGAAGGCCCGGTCCACAGGGAAGAAGGTCGCGGTGATCGGGGCCGGTCCAGGCGGGCTTTCCGCGGCCTGGCAGCTGGCGCTCAAGGGACACAACGTGAGTCTTTATGAGACATCAGAAAGACTCGGCGGGAAAATGGAGTGGTGCGTCCCTCGTAACCGCCTGCCGCAGAAGATCCTGAAAAAGGAGATCTCCCGTTTTGAAGAGCTGGGGGTCGGAATCCATCTGAAAACCAAAGTGACCGGGAAACTGTTCAAGGAGATTTACAGAAAACACAACATCGTGGTCGTGGCCTGCGGCGCGCAGGAGGCCAGAACTATGCCCTTCCAGGGATCGGAACACGTGGTTCCCGGCATTGAATTCTTAAAACAGGTCAACTACGGCGAACCCATGGACCTCGCAAGGAAAAAGGTGGTGGTCATCGGCGCCGGGAACGCCGGCATGGATATCGCCTGCCAGTCTTATAACTTGGGGGCCGAGTCCGTGACGGCCGTGGATATCCAGCCGCCCGCAAGTTTCAGCAAGGAACAGGAACTGGCAAAGGCCATGGGCACCCTGATCCTCTACCCCAAGATCGCGGAGAAATACGATCCAAAGAAAAAAAAGATCTATTTCCGGGACGGCGCCTCTTTAAATGCCGACGTGGTGATCATCTCCATCGGCGAGACCCCGGTCCTCGGCTTCCTGCCTCCGAGCGTGCACACGGAACGGGGGTTCATCACCGCCGATGAACACGGCCGGACATCGGATATAAAAGTATTCGCCGTGGGAGACGCCGCCCGGCCGGGACTCGTCACCCACGCCATCGGTCAGGGCCGTCTCACCGCAGAAGCGATACACGCCCAGATGATGAACTTTGATCTGATCCCGGAAATCAAGCAGGTCATTCCTTACGATAGGATCAGGACCGTCTATTACGAAAGATCCCTGCTCGATGAATTTGTGCCGCAAAAAGAAGCGGACCGCTGTATGTCCTGCGGATCATGCAGGGACTGCCGCATGTGCGAGACCGCCTGTTATTACGGGGCCATCACGCGCAAGGAAACCGAAGACGGCGGATTTGAATATGTGGCGGACCCCAAACTCTGCATCGGCTGCGGTTTCTGCACAGGCATCTGTCCCAGCGGGGTTTGGGAGATGGTTCAAAACATCTGATCCATCAACTGATCCTGTCTGAAAATAGTCTATAACCTTATTCCCTGTTGAGGAGCGCCATGAGAACAATAAAACCCCTGATGCGTTGTCTGATCCTGATCATCCTGTTTATGCTCCCCGGGTGCATCACAGTCCAGGTGGGGATGCGGTCGCCCCAGGACAGACTCAGAGAGACCGTGGTCCAGGACAAGGGATGGAACAAGATCCTGATCCTGGACATCAACGGATTCCTGAGTGATGTGGGTCCCTGGAAGCCCTATTCCCCCCCGGTGACCGTGCTCAATGACGTGAAAGAGAAACTCCGCAAAGCCGAAAAGGACAGCCGGATCAAGGGGGTGATCCTCCGGATCAACAGCCCCGGCGGAACCGTGACCGCTTCGGACAGCATCTACGACGAAATCAAACAATTCAAGGAGAAAAAGCGCGTCCCCGTAGCGGCCCAGATGATGGACACCGCGGCATCAGGAGGCTATTACGTGGCCTTGGCCGCGGACCGGATCGTGGCCCAGCCGACCAGCATCACCGGAAGCATCGGGGTCATGGTTCAGAAATTCGACGTGCATGAACTGCTCGCCAAGATCGGCGTCATGAACACCCCGGTAAAATCCGGCGAGCACAAGGATATCGGTTCCCCGTTCAGGCCCCAGACCGAAGAGGAACAAAAACTGCTTCAGAAGACCATTGATGAACTCTACGGCCGTTTTGTGCAGACCGTGGCTGATAACCGGAAGGGACTCACGCGGGATGAAGTCCTGGCCCTGGCCGACGGGAGGATCTATACCTCTGAACAGGCCCTGAAGAACAGGCTCATTGACCGGATCGGTTATTTAAACGATGCCATTGATGAAGTAAAAAACATGGCCGGTCTGGAAACGGCCCGGGTGATCATCTACCACGTCCCATCCGCCTATACGGAGAACATCTATTCGTCCGTTCCCCTTCCCCCGGTCAGTGAGATTCATCTCCTCAATCTGAACCGGGACCTTGCAGGATTGGGGAGTCCGTTCCTCTATCTGTGGGAGCCAGGGTTTCAGGGCTGGTGATGCCCCGTGCAGCCGCACCCGAGGAAAGCGGAAGAGAGACCAGGGAGAAGGGATCCACCCTGGCGCCGTTGAGTTTCACGCCCCAGTGCAGGTGGGGTCCGGTCACGCGTCCCGTGGCGCCCACGTGCCCGATGACCTCCTCTCTACTGACAGAAGACCCCTTCCCGACCGTCATGTCATTCAGATGCGCATACAGGGTATAGAGCCCGAATCCGTGGTCCAGAATCACGGTATGGCCGCTGAAGAAGAGATCGCCGGCAAAAACCACCCGACCGGCATTGGAGGCATGGACCTCTGTCCCGGAGGCGGCCTTAAGGTCGGCGCCTGAATGCGGGTTCCTGGGTTCCCCGTTGATGATCCTCCGGAGCCCGAACCGGCTTCCGCTTTGCACATCAAGCGGCACGGCAAAACCCTGATCGAAGATCCGATCAGGATTCTGTATACTGAAAATGGCGTCCTGCAGTTTCTGTTCCTCTTTATACCGTTTCAGGTCCTTGCCGGACAGGTGGACGTACTTCTCGTCCACGGTGATCCGTTCCACGGGAAATTCTTTTTTCTGAATTTTCAGGATCATGGTTCCCGATGACTCGATGCCGTCAGGGAACTCCGCCCGATAAGTGAGGGTCTGCTCTCCGGGCGGGATATCCAGGTCGATCCCGGCCAGCCCCATCCAGACCTTTTTGTCCTCGGCCGGGAAGAACAGGATCTTCTGTTTGCCGAGGGAGGCGCTCACCCTGGCAATCTCCCGAGGGGATCCGACCCGGATTAGGACCGCCTCCCCGGGAAAGAGTTCCTTGGGTAATGTTTCGAACTGCAGATCTCTCTTCGGGACTTCCTTCGAAACCATGGAAGACGGGTCACGCTCAGGGAGGTCCGGTGCGCCGTGACCGATGACGGTCATCCCCAAGGCGGCGAGCATGGCCCCCATAAAAAACAGAAGGGTAAAACCAGGACGCGGCATTCTATTCTTCACTCCTTCCGGAAAGGCCGCAGCGGATATACTCAATCTTGATGCACTGGTCCATGACCACCTCGATCCCGGCCGCTTCCAGTCTCCTCGCGGCCTCAACAACCACGGCCTCCCCGTCTTTGACTTTCCGGATCTTCTTTTCACACGTGAAATTCCGCCGCCCTTTGGGGGGGCGGAATTTCACTGCATGAAGAACTTCAGATCCCCAGACCCTTCCCGCATGATCTCGATCTTGTTGTCCACGAGGGAGATGACGCTGGAAGGAAGGACGGGCAGGATGCCGCAATTCAGGATCAGATCCACTTGCCCACCGAATTGTTCAAGAAGTTCTTCCGGGTCCGAGATGACTTCCTCTGTGCTCCGGTTGGTGCTGGTGCTGATGATGGGGTTCCCCAGTTCCTTCACGAGCAAAAGAGGGACGGGATGTTCCGGGATCCGGATCCCGACGGTCTTGCTCCTGCTCCGGAGCAGCCTCGGAGTCTCTCTGCTGGCCGGAAGAATGAAGGTGTAAGGCCCCGGCAGAAACCGCTTCAGAATGCGGTACGCAAAATTGGAGACCATGGCATACCGGCTGATATGGGTCAGATCCGAGCAGACAAAAGACATGGGTTTCTTGGGATCTCTCCCTTTGATACGGATGATGCGGTTGACCGCATGAATGTTGGTAATGTCGCACCCCAGACCGTAAACGGTATCGGTGGGATAGATGATGACGCCGCCGGAACGCATGACTTCAACCGCCCGCTGAATGTGTCGTCCCTGGGGATTCTTAACATGGATATGGAGGACCGGAGCGGCCATAAATGCTTTATCCTTTGGGAAAGGATTATACCCAAACCATGGAATCTTGTACAGTCAAAAAGGCGGGCCGGGCCGGGCCGGTTATGCTCCGGAATCCTGTATATCAAGGGGATGAAGGCGGCGCTCAATCAAGAAAAATCAGGGCCGTTAAGAAACAGATCGGGGACTTGCAACTAGGGTCCGCCCGTCCGGGTCGACCGCATCACAGATGAGGTCGGAAAAATCGTCTGCCAGTTTTTCTTCCTCATCATGATCCATGGCGATCCCGGAGGCATCTCTTAAAAAATGAAAATATTCATGCACCAGGGTCTTGATATCATAATCCCTGGTGATATAAATGGTCTTACTCTCGGAATCATAAAGGCCGTCTACAGGGAGAAGCAGCCCGTACCGGCCGATCACCCTGCTGTTCATGGTCTGGTCCGAGATGATCTGGATCTCCAGTTCTCTCCGACCGCTTTTGAACTGATCATCCTTGAGACGCAGACCGACCCGCTTCTCAATGAAGCTTGGATAGACTTTGAACGAGACCTCCAGATACTTGTTGATCTCGTCATACTTGTTATACTCATGGTAGATCTGGGTCCTGCAGAACTCATTCTCCAGGGCCATGAACTTGACCAGTTCCACCCCCCCGTTGCTGTAACGGGCTCCGAGCATGTCGTTTTGGAGAAGGATCAGCACAAAGGATATCAAAAAAACTGTGCGTTTCATCAAACAACTTCCTGCTTCATTCTCTGCCTATGGCAGGGGCTCTTAAATGCATTTCCTGTCTTATTTTTCGGCATTTTATAAAAATACTTTAATATTTTTTAAACTCATTCCCCCTCTTTTTCCAAAATGGACAGTTTAGTCAGACGATAAAGGAAATTGCAGACCTCGAAATCCACCAGGGTGGACCGGGCGCAGATCTCACTGATGGTCCTTTTGCCGTTGATCAATGAGAGGATCAGCTGCTGGTCATTATTCAGTTCGGTCCCGTTGAGTTTCTCTTTGCCCCCCTTGGCAAAGGCAAAGACGATGTCCATGGAAGGGATGGCATGGCGCATCTTTTCCCATTCATCCTCCCTGCGCGCCCCTTCCATGAGAAGATTCATGACATCCAGTGAAAGATCTTCGGCCGGATCAATGTTCGGTTCCTTGTTGATGAACTCAAAGCGCCCTTCCGGGAAGAGGAAAAGGGAATAAACGATCTCCGTGGCCTGGACCTTGAGGGCCGCTCGAAGGTCCTCTTTGCGGACGGCGCCGATTCCGATCAAGGCCTTGCCGAGCCGTTTCGTGGGATCCTCTGCGCACAGGGTCAGCGCCCGCTCCCTCTCCTTTTCCGTGATCATCCCAAGCTTGATCAGCAGATAACCGAGTTTGTTCTTGTTGTCCTTGTCCATACAGGAGGCTGAAGAGATCTTCCCCTCACGAAAATAGAGACATTTCTCATCATGCCTGCTCTGGATCACCAGGGTCCCTGTGTTCCTGCAAGAGGCCATGAGCTGAAGGAGGTCAGGCACCCGGATGGTCTTCAACTCACCTCTCAGTTCCACCAGGGCGGAAGGCGCATTTTCGGAATCAGGGGCCGGCGCCGGAGGCTTCTCATCTTCCCCCTGCTTCAGCCCGGCGCTCAGAGGCTCACCCTCGCCGCCGGATCCGGGCGCGTCATGTTCCCGCTCCTTGGTCTCCTTCAAAGACGGTTTTGCTTCCGGGAGATCGGTTTCCTGCGCTCCTTTCCGCCTTAGGATCAAAAACAGGATGATCAGGAACAATACAAGAAGCAAGACCGCAGCGCCCAGTGACAGGATACCGTAATAGGCCTTCCGGGGCGCGCCTTGAACAGGACCCGTCGCTTCGATCTTTGAGAGATCGGCCTTCACCTCCTCCGCTTTCCCGGTCTTGTCCGCATCGGCTCCTTTCCCTCTCTCCCCCTGTCCCTTGCTCTCAGGCTCTTCATGCACGATCTTTTCAGGAGGCGCTTGCTGAGGGAGAGTCGAACTCCGGGCCTGGGCCTCTTCGTTCTTCTTGACGGGAGGCTTCGGCTCATCCGGCTTGGCTGTTGTCCCGATCTGAGCAGGGCCTGGGACAGGCGCCTTCAGGTCTGCCGCGACTTTCTCTTTTCCCGCAGGGGCCTGTACCGTCTCTTTGGCAACGGTGATGCCGGTCTCCTCCTTCACCGGCTTCTGATGCTGATCCCAACGTACCGGCGCCGGGTAAAAGGAGATATGGCTGACCGGCTGCACAAACCGAGAGATCTTCAATCCCAGAAGGATCTGCTGGCCGTCCGAATCCGAACCCATGCCGAGCAGCAGATTCTTGACCTTAACGATCAGGTCCGGCTGAAGCCCCTTTCTCGACACAACCGGGTCGGACGCAAATGACCTGGAGGTTTTGAGCACCACCACGTTCTGCATCACCCCGGTATCAAAATGCTTCACTGCGTCCAACAACCCGCTCTCCACACAGGCCGCATCGTAAGTCCCGTTGATCACCCCGGAGATATTGTCGGCGAAATGGGATGAGACACTTATTTTTTGAAATATTTTTTCCGGATCGTCCTCAAGGGCCTCCATCAGAAAGGACCATCTCGACCGGCTCTTCTCATCCATCACCAGACGCCGATTCCCCCTTTTCAGATCAGAGATCGAATGCACGGACCCGTTCCTGGCCGAGATCAGCAGGAGATTGTGAGTCTCTTCCTCAGACCGGGTAAAGTTCGAAATGAGCTGCAGGGCCCCGTCATGTTCATAATAAAAGACATTACTGACAACAGCCAGATCCGCCTCTTTGCTATCGAGGGCTCGGAACAGAGCATTCTCAGTCTGAAACGGGCGAACCGCGATTTTCTCATCCATACGGTCCTGGAGATAGCCGCAGAGAAGATTTGCCTCTTCTTCGGACCGGACCAGGGAGTTGTTATTCGGCACAAAACCGAAAGTCAACTGGGCCTGCGCCGATCCCGCCATCACCCATGTCATTATGAATCCGATCAAGAACGCTCGTTTCATAACGGTCTGTTCCTCAATTTTCTATCGGGGTCGGAACGGATTGCAGCGGGTTTATCTGAAGGGATAAACCTCCTGCCCTACCACCTGATTCAACCTGGCGATCGCTTTCACATAATCGAGTTTCTTGAAGAGCCAATGGGCATCGGACCAGCGTTTCTGAACCTGGGAGTCGTTCACATCCTTCACGGTCGTCATCCCGTACGGGTACCCCTGCCGCACAACCTTGACCTGCCGGATGGCCTTTTCCCTGGCTTCTTCCCGGATCTTGAGCTGCTCGTAGAATTCATTGACCTCCGTCAGAGCCTGCTGTACCTGAAGGGCGATCTGTTTTTGCAGATACTCATACTGATTCTCAAGCTCCACCATGTGGTGCGAGGCTTCCTTGTATTCCCCGTAACCTTTGAAGCCGTCAAACAGATTCATACGAGCGCCGATTCCGACCGTGCTCACAGAGTCCTGGTTGGCGTCGAAGTCGTCGCTGGTCCAGGTCTTCTTGGCGAACGCCGCGATCATGGGAAGGTTCGAAACGGCCGCCACCTTCCTTTGAAGCTTGGCGCTTTGAACCGCGTCCTTCAGCATCCGGATTTCCGGGCGGTTCTTCATGGCCGTATCCACCATGGCCTGCAAATCCTGGCGGAAGTCCGGATAATTCAGTTTGTCCCCCACGATGTTGATGGTCGCCGAGACATCCACGCCCATGGTGATTTTCAGGGCCTCCAGACTTAACGTCTCCCACTTGTTCAGCTCCGGGAGCCAGGTCCGCATATCGTCCAGGTCATACTGGACCTGAATCACATCCTTCTCCGGCGCGTTTCTCGCCCCCTTCTTGAAATCCGCATCCGCCGTCTTATAAAAGAGCTCCATCTCCGAGATCGTCTCCAAGAGGATCTTCCTCGCCTCACGGGCCAGCACCGCCTGCTGGTAAGAGGTCACCACGGTGAGCAGGAGCTGATTGCGGACGTCTTCTCGTTTGCTCTCGGCTACATTCACACCGAGTTTGGCCAGGCGGTTCATGTTGGTGATCCGGCCCCAGGTAAAAAGCGGGAGTTCAACCCCGGCCTCGGTCACGATCATCTTGTCATCGGTTAAATCGAAACGCTCCACCGTCATAGGCGAGGCATAGCCCACGACAGGCAGAGAAAAGTTTTGCAGATTGATGGGTTCGTCCAATTTGATGGAACTCGAACTCACCATGACCTGAGGGTAATACGCCGACCGGGCCTGCATGAGCACGGCCTTGGCCTTTTTCACCGCCGCTTCAGAGGCGATCAGCCCCTGGTCCTTTTCCATCGCGGCCTGAATGCAAGCGGCCAGATCCAGACTCTGGAGATCCACAGCGTATCCCGTCCCAGCCGTCATAATAAAAATAATTAAACCGATGATTCCCTTTCTCCACGTTTCACATTCTCCCATAACGCCTCCTCTCTTAAAATCCACATAGACTACAGACTATCAATAGGTCCGCTGCCGTTAAACCGAGTACAAGTCAGAGAACCCCAATATGCTCTCCCACAGAGGTAATTAACGCATGGCTTTTAGTGCCGTTCGTAAAAGAGGCTCAAAACTCGGCAAGCATTTGAAACCAAAGCTCTAATCTGCTATTTAAGTATCTCCCGGTGTGCTTTTTCTGTCAATGGGAATTTGACATATATACTGCTTTTCAATCCGTCCCGGATGGGAGCGCTTAGTGGCCCTATTCGTAAATACGGTCGCATTCGAGTGCCGTAGGGCGGCCTCATCTGCGTTCCGCTCCTTGCGGCGTACCACAGTGGGTACACCTCAGTAGCTCGCCTTGATGAGACTGCCCTACGACCCTCTCGGTACGTTACCATATTTACGAACAGGACCACTGAGAAGATCGATCGTGGGGAAAATAAGGAAAAATTAAAAGAACCGCTGGAAGCAAATTGTACCTCTCCTTATTCTGCTGACATTCTTTGGGAAAATAAGGAAAAATTAAAAGAACCGCTGGAAGGGGAATGGGTTCTGGATGCTCAGACAAGGAGGGTTTGTCTGAGCATCCAGAAAGATCCGTTTATCTCTTTTTCTGATGGGTCTTGCAAAGCTTTGAGGGAGCCTTTGCTCGGTTCTTGCACTGTTTCCCATCCTTGGTCTTGGCCATGCAGCGCTTGGTGGCCTTCTTGGCTGATTTCCTGACGGCCTTCTTCGCTCCCCTTTTCTTTGCCGTTCTCTTTACTGCTTTCTTTGCTGTCCTCTTCTTTGCTTTTGCCATTTTCTTTCCTCCTTTGTGTTGTTGATAAAAACAACGGAGATATAAAAACGTGGGGTTAACCATTAACCCCTATGACAGAGAGTTAAATAAACTCTCTAACTCAAAATAGCATAACGAAAAAAGGATTGCAAGGAAAAAATGTCAACTTTATTTATTTTTTTTCTGTCATTACTGCAAAACATATAAAACCAAAAACCGAAGGTCCATTCAAAATCCTTTCGTCGCCGTCTTCAGCCTGTGACACTCCTTTAGAGTCCGTGCGCGCTGCATGGATTCGAACGTTCGAGATAGAGGGGAAAATCGAATGCCGGACTATGAATCTCGTTGTGGCACGTCCTGCATCGGTCCTCTGAAACTTTCGATGGAATCGGTTCTCCATCGAGATGGGCTCCGCCGGGCCCATGGCAGGATTCGCACTGCACACCCGAGAGATGCGGGGTCTTGCTCTCGCCCAGGAAACCGCTTGGTGTACGGTACCCCACGACATGGCATACCACGCACTCCGGATCAAACTCGGATTTTTTATTCTTCAGGGTCTCGAAGGCAAAGGCATGCGGGGTGGCGGACCATGTCCGGAAGTTCAGAGGATGGCAGCCTGCACACTGCTTTGCCCCTGCATATCCCGCATCACCGGGCGCGGCTGGAAGAAAAGAGAGATCCTCCGAGAGCCGTTCTTCTCTGACCGTCTGATAAAAGCGCGTCACCTCGTTCTGCGCCTTTTCATCAAGGGGGATATCCTCCGAGACCGGGACCAGGGCGCCTCTGAAATTGACGACCCCTTTTCCCCGGATGACGGTCAGGCTGAGCTCCCCCAAAGACTTCCCGAGGTCCTCCCCGGCAACGGCGATGGTTCCGGCAATCCTTTCAGGTGTCCCGTCCCCTGAGGCATGGCCGATGACCGCGACATCTATCTCGGGGAAGGCCTCCAGAAATTTATTGACATCCATCACGTTGAAATGAATCAGCGCGACCGTCATGTCGCTCTTCTTCTTCATTTCCGGAAGGACCCGCCTCGCGGCCTCGACCGGGTCTTCGATCATGAGATGACCGAGGGACCTTCGATAAACCAGGGACGATACCGTGGAGTCGAGAAACCCGGTCACGGAGATGCGAAGCCCGCCCTTGGTGATGATCCGGTATGACGGGACCCAGCTCGTTCCGTCACGGCCGATCAGGTTTGCGCAGACGAACGGGAATGAAGCTTCCCGGATTCTGTCCAAGAGAAAGGCATCCCCTTGGGCAAAGTCATAGTCGCCGGGGATCGCGGCATCGTACCCCATGAGGCTCATGGCGCGGACCATGGCAGAGGCCTTGTAACCGTAGAACGTTCTGCTCCCGATGAGGGGCGGGAAGGATCCGAAAAAAATATCCCCGGAGTCGAGGAGGAGCGTGTTATCGGAACGGAGACGATCAATCAGGGTTTTTCTCCTGGCCACGCCGCCGAGCTGCGCCTCAGAACACCCGCACCGCTCCAGTTCTCCGTTGACGTTTCCGGTGTAAAGGATCGTGACCGGCGCTTCACCGGATTCATGTGACCGGATCCCGCACGAGGCCGTCGCGAGAAAACCGGTGATAAGCGGGAGGATAAGAAATATTGAAGGGGAGCGCATAGAGGGCTCCTTAGTGGTCCTATTCGTAAATACGGTGGCATTCGAGTGCCGTAGGGCGATCTCCTCGGCGTTCCGCTCCTTGCGGTGTACCAGAGGGGTACGCCTCAGTCGCGCGCCTTGATGAGATCGCCCTACGACCCTCTCGGTACGTCACCATATTTACGAACAGGACCACTTAGAGAACGCCGGTCAGGTCCCGCATGGAGGCCATGCCGTATTGAATCATATAGTCACGGATCCCCTGAATGACCTTGAGAGGGGTCATGGGATCCACGAAATTTGCGGTACCGACGGCCACGGCAGTGGCGCCGGCCAGGAGGAAAGAGACCGCATCCTCGGCATTCATGATCCCCCCCATCCCGATCAACGGGATCTTGACCGCCCGCGCAACCTGATAAACCATACGGAGCGCCACCGGACGGATGGCCGGCCCGGAAAGCCCCCCCATGATGTTGGCCAGTTTGGGTTTTCTGCTGTGGATGTCAATGGCCATGCCGAGCAGGGTGTTGATCAGGGAGACGGCATCGGCCCCTTCCCCCTCGGCCGCACGGGCGAACTCGCTAATATCGGTGACATTGGGCGAGAGCTTGACGATCAGCGGAAGCCTGCACGCCTTGCGGACCGTTTTCACGACGTTTCGTGTCTCGACCGGGTCGGTACCGAAGGCCATCCCCCCCTTCTTGACATTGGGGCAGGAGATGTTGAGCTCGATGCCGTCCACACCCTCCGCGTCATTGAGACAGCGGGCGACCTCGGCATACTCCTCGCAGTCCTGTCCATAGATATTGGCGATGATGCGCGTCTCCCGCCGCCTGAGCAGCGGGAGTTTATCTTCTATAAATGCCCTGACACCGATATTCTGAAGCCCGATGGCGTTGAGCATACCTGCGGGGGTCTCGCAGATCCTGGGGGGAGGGTTCCCGGGCTGAGGATTCAGCGAAAGCCCTTTGACCATGACCCCGCCTAAAGAGGAAAGGTCATAGAATTCGGACATCTCTTCACCGTATCCGAACGTTCCGGACGCCGTGATCACCGGATTCTTCATCCGGATGCCTCCGATGTTGACGGTAAGGTCCGGAGCTGAGGAGGATCTTCTCTTGTTCATCTCATAAATTTCCTTCAAGTGAAATTTTCAGTTTCTGCTGAAAAATTCACTCCCAAAGCACCTCTTCCGCCGGGAATACGGGGCCTTCCCTGCAGACCCTCTCATACCCCCTGGACGTACGGATCACACAACCCATGCAGGTTCCAATGCCGCATCCCATCTCCGACTCCATAGAGACCTCCCCTTGGACCCCCGAGTCCCTGCATAAACGGGCCACAGCTAAGAGCATGGGCTGAGGGCCGCAGGCGTAGACCCGGCACGACCGGTCGATCTTCGCCTTCCCCGGTAAACCGAGGGCAAGTTGGATCCTTTTTCTGAAGACCTCCACGATCATCCCCTGTTCCCCCGCGCTCCCGTCTTCGGTTGCAAGAACCTGGGGTATCCCCTGCTCCTCAAAATCCCGGAGTCCAACCAGTTCGTTCCCGGTTCCGGCGCCGAAGAAGAGGGTCGTATCAATATGTTTTGAACGCAGAATCCGGATCAGCATCTGAAACGGCGCGACACCGATGCCTCCGGCCACCAGCCATGCGGTCTTCACCGTCTTGGGAACGGAAAACCCCGTCCCGAGGGGGCCGATCAAGTCTATCCTGTCTCTCTTTTTCCTTCTTGCGAGCCAGCCGGTGCCTCTTCCCACGACCTTGTAGAGGATCCTGATTCTGCGGTCCATCAGATCATGGATGGAAAAGGCGCGGCGCAGGAGAGGGTCCACACCATCGGAGGTCCTGACCATAATGAACTGTCCAGGGGCAGCGGTTTCCGGAAAGGAGTCTGCGGCGAGCGTCAACCGGAAAATACCGGCGGACACCTCCTCATTCTCAATCACCTCTGAGGTCATTTGTCTGACGGACTTTTTGGACATCGGATATCCAGAACCTCGTAACCAATAATGCCGCTTGGGGCCCGGACCTCGATCTCTTCACCGATCTCCCTGCCGATCATGGCCCTTGCCATCGGAGAAAAGACGGAGATCTTACCATCATTGATTTCAGCTTCATCTTCACCCACGATCTGGTAGGTGACCTCTTTTTCCGTGGCCACGTTGATGAGCGTGACCACCGAGCCGAAGCTGATCTTCCCGGTCGAGATCCTGGTGGGATCAATGACTTCGGCCCTTGCGATTTTGGAATTCAGTTCCGCAATCCGCTTTTCTATGAACCCCTGACGTTCCTTGGCCGCATGATACTCGGCGTTTTCACTTAAGTCTCCATGGGCTCGGGCCTCCTCGATATCCCGCATGATCCGAGGCCTCTCTTCGTTCATGAGCTTTTTTAACTGCTCCTTGAGTTTTGCAAATCCTGCCGGTGTCATGGGAACCTTACCGTTCATTTTTTGACTTCACCTCCTGATTGATGATATTCCTGCAATGGAAGGACATTCATCTCTCCTCCCAGAATGGCTTCGATGCCGTTGACGGCTTCACGCGCCCCTGCTACGGTCGTAAAATACGGAATGGAATAGGTCAAGGCCGTCCGCCGGATCGAATAGGAGTCGAGTTTGGCAGCCGTCCCCGTCGGTGTATTGATCACCAGATCGATCTCATGATTTTTCATCCGGTCCACGATATGGGGCCTTCCTTCGACGACCTTGTTCACCACCTCGGAGATTATGCCGTGTTCCTGAAGGAAGCCTGCCGTACCGCGTGTGGCGATGATCTTAAACCCCATCCTGACCAGCTTTTCCGCTGTCTTGAGGATGGGCTGCTTATCCTTGTTCCGAACACTGATAAAGGCATTTCCGGATCTGGGGAGCAAGGTCCCGGAAGCGATCTGGGCCTTGGCATAGGCGTTTCCGAAACAGCGGTCGATGCCCATGACCTCACCTGTGGATTTCATCTCCGGGCCGAGGATGGTATCCACTCCCGGAAACTTCAGGAAAGGAAAGACCGCCTCCTTGACGCAGACGTAGGGGATCTCACGCTCCTTGGTGAATCCAAGCTCGGAGAGTTTCATCCCGGCCATGAGCTTCGCGCCCAGCTTGGCCAGGGGGACCCCGATGGCCTTGCTGACAAACGGAATGGTCCGTGACGCCCTGGGGTTCACTTCCAGGACAAAGATATCCCTGCCGTGCACGGCAAACTGGATGTTCATCAGGCCGACGACCTTAAGCTCCTTGGCCATGGCCATGGTCTGACGCCGGACCTCGTCAAGGATACCCTTGTCCAGTGAATAAGGAGGGAGCGAACACGCGGAATCTCCGGAGTGCACCCCGGCCTCCTCGATATGTTCCATAATCCCGCCGATGACCACATCGCATCCGTCGGAGACGGCGTCCACATCGATCTCAATAGCGTCCATGACAAATTTATCGATCAGCACGGGATGCATGGAAGAGGCCTGCACGGCCGAGGCCATGTAGGCCCGGATATCCTCGTCATGATAGACGATCATCATGGCCCTGCCGCCCAGGACATAAGAGGGCCTGACCACAACCGGATACCCGATCCGTCCTGCAATCTTCAGGGCCTCCTGAAGAGAAGTGGCCGTGCCGTTTTCAGGTTGTTTCAGGCCCAGATTGTGGAGCAGGCCTTGGAAACGCTCACGGTCCTCGGCTCGGTCTATGGCATCCGGAGAGGTCCCGATGATGCATACCCCTTCCTTTTCAAGGGGAATAGCGAGCTTCAGCGGGGTCTGTCCGCCGTACTGCACGATGACGCCGTCCGGCTTTTCGGTCCGGACGATCTCCAGGACGTGCTCCAGGGTCAGAGGTTCGAAATAGAGACGATCCGATGTGTCGTAATCCGTGCTCACGGTTTCAGGGTTGCAGTTGACCATGATGGTCTCATAGCCGATTTCCTGGAGGGCATAAGAGGCGTGCACGCAGCAGTAATCAAACTCAATCCCCTGCCCGATCCGGTTCGGCCCTCCGCCCAGGATCATGATCTTCTTCCGGCTGCCGGGGTCGGCCTCGCACTCCGATTCATAGGTCGAGTAAAGATAAGGCGTGTGGGCCTCAAATTCAGCCGCGCAGGTATCCACCGTCTTAAACGTTGCATGGATACCCATCTTCTTTCTCATCTCACGGACCAGGCGCTCTTCCCGCCCTCGGAGTTCCCCGATCCTCTGATCGGAAAACCCGTAGGTCTTGGCCTCCCGCAGCAGTGCTTCGAGGCGGGGTTCCTTCCGGAGGCGGTCCTCAAAATCGATGATCTCCTTTATATTGTGCAGAAACCACCGGTCGATCTTCGTGAGGGAATAGATCTCCTCCAGGCCCATCCCCCCCCGGAAGGCCTGCCCGATCATCCAGATCCTGTCGGCATTGGGGACCCTGAGGCCTGAGCGGATCTTGCCGGGGTCCGCATCACGCTCCTCAAACCCGCAGCTGTCGATTTCCATCGAACTCATGGCCTTTTGCAGGGCCTCCTTGAACGTCCTTCCGATGGCCATGGCCTCGCCCACGGACTTCATCTGCGTGGTCAGCGTGGCATCAGCCGCCGGGAATTTCTCAAAGGTAAATCTCGGAAACTTGACCACACAGTAGTCCAGCACGGGCTCAAAAGAGGCCGGGGTCTCCCGGGTGATATCGTTCCGGATCTCATCGAGGGTATAGCCCACGGCAAGCTTGGCCGCGATCTTGGCAATGGGGAACCCGGTCGCCTTGGAGGCCAGGGCCGAGGAACGTGAAACCCTCGGATTCATCTCAATCACCACCAGTTCCCCTGTCTCAGGATGAACCGCGAACTGGACGTTGGACCCTCCGGTTTCCACGCCGATCTCCCGGATGATGGCGATCCCGGCATCCCTCATGATCTGGTATTCCTTGTCGGTCAGGGTCTGCGCCGGGGCCACAGTGATGCTGTCCCCGGTATGGACCCCCATGGGATCGAAATTTTCTATGGAGCAGACGATCACCACATTGTCCTTGCGGTCCCTCATGACTTCCAGCTCGAACTCTTTCCAGCCCAGGACCGACTCCTCGATCAGGATCTGCCGGATCGGGCTGGCATCCAGACCCCATTCCACGTGGGATTCGAACTCTTCCATGTTGTAACAGATATTTCCCCCGGTTCCGCCGAGGGTGAAGGAAGGACGGATGATGTTCGGAAACCCGATCTCATGTGCCGACTCCATGGCCTTTTTCTTGCTGTCCACATAGACACTCTTCGGGAGCGACAGCCCGATCCGCTTCATGGCATCCCTGAACTCCTCGCGGTCCTCGGCCTTGCGTATGGCTTGGATGTCCGCGCCGATGAGCCTGACTCCGTACTGATCCAGGATGCCCGCATTTGAAAGTTCAATGGAAATGTTCAGGGCCGTCTGTCCCCCCATGGTCGGAAGAAGCGCATCGGGCCGCTCCCTCTCGATGATTTTTTTCAGGGTCGAGAGGGTGATCGGCTCAATGTAGGTCCGGTCCGCAAACTCCGGATCAGTCATAATCGTAGCCGGATTGCTGTTGACCAGCACCACCTGAAAGCCTTCCTCCTTCAGGGCCTTGCATGCCTGTACCCCCGAGTAATCGAACTCGCAGGCCTGCCCGATCACGATGGGCCCGGAACCGATCAGGAGGATCTTCTTGATGTCATCTCGTTTAGGCATATAATGAATAGTTCAAAGGGTTCAAGGGTTCAAGGGTTCAAGGGTTCAAGGGTTCAAGGGTTCAAGGGTTCAAGGGTTCAAACCGCTTGAACGGCTTGAACGGT